>Ga0256404_1000044_pt1 | contig 255291 bp, 200 predicted proteins | sample RumenRJG_01DNA_FD_185990 | JGI IMG/M metagenome (GOLD analysis project Ga0256404, IMG submission 185990) | Bovine rumen microbial communities from Lethbridge, Alberta, Canada - RJG_01 | ecosystem: Host-associated > Mammals > Digestive system > Stomach > Rumen | place: Canada: Alberta...
GCACTTTTGCCTTGCTACTACAAGGAGAAATGTTAAATCAGAAAAAGTTTATTGCCTCCCTCATCACTGCAACCGCCTTATACAAGGCGGTTAAAGTGGGTGTGGGCGGGAAATAGAACGTTTACATAACAAAGGAACAATATAAGCCCTATCACGCTGTCATCATTGTCCGTGCAACCATTGTAACTTCAGCCTCCCCAAAGTATGTTTATTATGTTACTATGTCTTTATGTTTCCTCTGTTACTATGTCTTTATGTCCTGTTTACTATGTCTTTATGTATTCTTTGTTACTATGTCTATAGTTTACTTTGTCTATACACTCGGTACTTGCGTTTAAACTGTAACTGGTCGGCGCCGAAATTTATGAGCAGCCCGTCGTCGATGCCTGTGGCAGTGAGGTAGTTGACTAATTGGATCTCATTGGCCACGGTAAGGTATGTGGTTGCCTTTAATTCGAGTATTAGCCGGTTGTCAACGATAATGTCGGCCCTGTATTTCCCCACAATAATGCCATCGTATAAAACGTTCAATGGCACTTCAGTCTGGTATGCCACGTGATGCTTCTGCATCTCGATGAGCATCGCATTTTTATAGACACTTTCCAGATACCCTGGGCCCAACTGTCGCCGTATAGCTTTGGCACACTCTATCATCTTTTGGATTAAGATGTTGACGTCTTCCATATTATTATGTCCTCTATTATTATGTTATTATGTTACTATGTCTCAATAAAGGTAGCGCATAAGGATATCCCACACTGCGACGATATGGCACACGCTGCCGGCGAGGACGAAGAAGTGGAACACCGTGTGCATGTAGCGTCGCTTGCGCAGGGTGTAGAACAGGGCACCGGTGACATAGCACACACCCTCGGCGATGATCCATACCACCGTCGCAGGGCTTACTGCGTCGATGAGGGGTTTGAAGGCGATGAGCACGCTCATGCCCATGCCGATATACACCAGCGTCTCGAGGTTACTATGTGCCTTCAGCTTGTGGAAACTCGTGATGGTGCCTACGATGGCGCAGAGCCAGACGAAGCAGAACAATGCCCATCCCCAGTAGCCCTCTTGGCGCAGGGCGATGAGCGTGATGGGTGAATACGACCCGGCGATATGCCAGTAGATGGCCGCGTGGTCCCATTTACGCATCCGCTCCTTCCACGGCGACCACGCCGACAGCGCATGGTAAACCGTCGAGGCAATGTAGGAGCCGAGCATGCCGACGAGGTAGAGGATGATGCCCGCCGTGGCCCAACCGTTGCCGCGCGTGAAGCAGAGGTAGAGAAATAGCGCCCCGAAGGCCACACCTAAGACGATGCCGCCGGCGTGGCTCCAACTGTTCCACAGCTCCTCCTTATGCGAATAGAATATCTTGATTTTCATGTTACCGTCTAATTACAGGGCAAATATAGCTAAAATATCGCAAGACCGCGATTTTGTCGCCGCGCTTTTTTGATTATTTGCGACTTTTACTTATTTTTGTGCATCCAACGATTAATACAACCATTATGAACGTTAAGCAGCAATACGTAGCCAGCACCGACCGCTACAGCAACGCCGATTTCTACCGCCGTTGCGGGCGCAGCGGCGTGCTCCTTCCCAAGGTGAGCCTCGGCTTTTGGCATAATTTCGGGGCGGGCGACAGCTATGAGCGTAGCCGCGCCATCACGCACTATGCGTTCGACCACGGCATCACCCATTTCGACCTGGCCAACAACTACGGTCCGCCTTATGGCACCGCAGAGGAGACCATGGGGCGGTTGATGGACGACGACTTCCGGCCCTACCGCGATGAGCTGTTCATCTCGTCGAAAGCCGGCTACGACATGTGGCCCGGTCCCTATGGCAACTGGGGCAGCCGCAAGTACCTCATGGCCAGCATTGACCAGAGTCTGCGCCGCATGCACCTCGACTATGTCGACCTCTTCTACAGCCATCGCTATGACCCTGAGACGCCGCTTGAGGAGACGTTGCAGGCACTGGTCGACGTGGTCAGACAGGGCAAGGCGCTGTACGTCGGCATCAGCCGTTGGCCCCTCGAGGCGCTGAAGACCGCCGTAACCTATCTGCGCGACCACGACACGCCACTGCTCATCTATCAGGGTCGGCTCAACCTCATCGACCGCGCACCGCAGCAGGAGGGCATCCTCGACTACTGCCAGCAACAGGGCATCGGCTTCATCTCGTTCTCACCGTTGGCCCAGGGTCTGCTCACCGACCGCTATCTCCACGGCATTCCCGCCGACAGCCGTATGGCGCAGCACAGTTCGCTCAGCGAGTCGGTGCTCACGCCGGAGCTGTTGACGAAGATCCGCGGCTGGCACGACGCCGCTGCGGCCGAGGGAAAGACGCTGCCCGCCTACGCGCTTGACTGGATATTGGACCAAGAGGGCGTGACGAGTGTGCTCGTCGGCGCCAGCAGTACGGAACAGTTGGCTCAGAACCTGAGGGCATAAAGAAAGCAGTATATGAAAGTAAGTTATACCAAACGCCTGCTCCACTTCAAGGAGCCGGCAGGCACATCGCGTGGCGTCTACACCGTCCATCTGTCTTATTATATTAAGGTGGAGCAGGATGGCATCGTGGGCGTGGGCGAGTGCTCCACATTACCCGACCTCAGCTGCGACGCCATGCCGGAAGCGCGCTATGAGGCGTTGCTCGATAAGGTCTGCCGCTTTGTCGAACAGACCGGCGGCATTCCCTATGAGATGCTGCGCCCTTATCCTTCAGTGCTCTTCGGTCTCGAGACCGCGTTTGCCCAACTCGATGCCGGAGGCCGTTGGGCGCTCTCGGCTACGCCCTTTGCCCACGGCGAGGAGGCCATCCCCATCAACGGCCTCGTGTGGATGGGGACGTTCGAGGAGATGTACGCCCGACTGGAGGCGAAGCTCCGCGCCGGTTTCCACTGCGTCAAACTGAAGATTGGCGCCATCGACTTCGACCGCGAGCTCGACCTCGTGCGGCATATCCGCGACCATTTCACGCCCGAACAGATAGAGTTGCGCGTTGATGCCAACGGCGGCTTCACGCCCGACAACGCCCTGGACCGACTCGAGGCACTGGCCAAATACCATATCCATTCCATCGAACAGCCCATCAAGCAGCATCAGTGGCCGGAGATGGCGCGCCTTTGTCGGCTGTCGCCGTTGCCCATCGTGCTTGATGAGGAGCTCATCGGCGTCAACGACCTTGTGCAGAAAGAGCGGTTGCTCGACGAGATACGCCCCGCCTTCTTCGTGTTGAAGCCCAGTCTGCACGGCGGCATGCGTGGCTGTCGCGAGTGGATAAGACTCGCCCGGGAGCGCGGCATCGGCAGTTGGATTACGTCGGCGCTCGAGAGCAACGTCGGCTTGAACGCCATTGCCCATCTCTGCGCTGAGGTCTACGGTCCGCATATCACCATGCCGCAGGGCCTCGGCACGGGACTGCTCTACACCGACAACGTCGCCTCACCGCTGGTGCTGCGTGGCGACGGCATGTGGTTTGATGAGGCCGCGATGGGGCAGGAGGGAGACCGGCTATGCTGACGCTTGATGAGTTTCTGGCCCAGTGGCATGACGACAACGACAAGGTGCTGGTGCATACCAGCGGCTCAACGGGTAAACCGAAGCCGATGTGGGTGGAGAAGCGGCGCATGCTCAACTCGGCGCGCATCACCTGCGACTTCCTCGGATTGAAGGCCGGCGATACGGCGCTGCTCTGCATGCCGCTCGACTATATCGCCGGTAAGATGGTCGTGGTGCGTGCGCTGGAGCGGAAGTTACGGCTCATCAGTGTAACGCCGTCGGGCCATCCCTTGGCCAGTCTGCCGTCAGAAAAATCTGGTATCGCAGACAGCGAACTCGAACCGCTGACCTTCGCCGCGATGGTGCCGCTGCAGGTGTATAACTCGCTGCAGGTGCCTGAGGAACGCGAGCAGTTGCGGCAAATCAAGCATCTCATCATCGGAGGTGGCGCCATCGACGACAAACTCGCGCGTACGCTGCGGCAGTTCCCCAACGCCGTTTGGAGCACCTACGGCATGACGGAGACGCTGTCGCATATCGCCCTGCGCCGCCTCAGTGGCGATGGGGCCAGCGTTTGGTATACACCGTTCGACAGCGTGACCGTTGACCAGACGCCTGACGGCTGTCTCGTCATCGACGCCCCGCTGGTGCATGAGGGCAGGCTCGTGACCAACGACCGCGTCCAACTGCGCACCGATAAGGCTACGGGCCGTCGGCAGTTCCGCGTGTTGGGAAGAAAAGATAATGTGATTGACTCGGGCGGCATAAAGATACAAATCGAGGAAGTGGAGCATGCGTTGAAGCCCTTCCTCCGTGCGCCCTTCGCCATTACGAAGCTGCCCGATGAGAAGTTCGGCGAAGTGGTGGTGTTGTTGAGCGAGCAGAGTGACAAGGCTGAGTTGGAGGAAATCTGCATGAACGCGCTGCCGCATTACTGGGTGCCGCGCCGCTACTTCCATGTCGACCGCGTTCCCATGACGGAAACGGGTAAGATAGCGCGCCAGCAAGCCTCCGACTTGGCGATGATGCTCGCGGAAGATTCTAATGCTATCTATCCCTCGCGGTAGAAGTCGAGGCATTCCTTGATCTCGTCGTCCGAGGCCGTCTGGTTGATGTTGATTTGGCCGACATCGGACAGGAGGGTGAAGTTGATGACGCCCGAGTTATTCTTCTTGTCGTGCCGCATCAGGTCGATGAGCTTGTCATAGTCGTCGCAGGTGATGGGGTAGTTGCCGTAGTAGTCGCGGATGAAGCGCACCGTCTGGTGCATCTTCTCGGTGGGGAAGCCCGTCTTGATGGCCGAGAGATAGAGTTCGCAGATGAGACCGTAAGCCACAGCGTAGCCATGCAGCAGCGGTGTCTTGCCGTTCTGCTCATAGGCGCGCAGCGAATAGCTCTCGAAGGCGTGGCCGAAGGTGTGGCCGAAGTTCAGCGCCTTGCGTATGCCCTTCTCCTTCGGGTCCTTCTCCACAATCTTCTCCTTCACGCCGACGCTCTTGGCCAGCAGCGTCTGCAGGTGCTTGAGGTCGGGTTGGGCAAGGTTGAAGTTGAGCAGGTCGGCCCAATGCTTATTGTCAGAGATGAGGCCGTGCTTCAGCATCTCGGCGTAGCCCGACCTGACGTTGTGCGCATCGAGCGTGCGCAGGAATTCGGTGTCTAAGATGACGAACTTCGCATCGTTGAACACGCCAATCTCGTTCTTCAGTCCGTCGAAGTTGAAGCCGGTCTTTCCGCCCACCGATGCGTCGACCATGGCCAGCAGCGTCGTGGGGATGTTGATGAAGTCGATGCCGCGCTTGAAGGTCGATGCCGCAAAGCCGCCGAGGTCGGTCACCATGCCGCCGCCGAGGTTGATGAGCAGCGAATGGCGTGTGGCCATGCCCTTGTCGAGTGCGCGCCAGACGTCGCACACCGTCTCAATGGTCTTGTGGGTGTCGGTGGCCTTGATGGTGATTTGTGTGGCATCGCGCAGTCCGTAGAAGGAGTCCAGCAGCGGCCAGCACTGCTCCTTCGTGGTTTCATCGGTGAGGATGAAAACGCGCTCATGCTCACATTCTGTCATGGCTAAAGCCAAGTCGGTAGCCAATTGGTGCGAAAAGACAATTCTCTGCTTCATAACTTAACCTAACTTAATCGTGTTATTTCCCCTGTGTTGCGTGCTTACAAATATACGCAATATTCCTTGCCGTTGTAGCCTTGCCACCTCATATCTTAATACTTTTTAAGAGACGGAAGGCCCGTTTTGCGCACATTATGGGGGCAATGTGCAATAAATCGTTTTAAACCTTTGCCAAGTCTTAACGTCAAAGGAACGTAACTTATTCAGGAAAACCCTATTCACATGAAGAAATTCATCCTTCTTGGCGTGTTCTTATTGGCCGCCATGCTGACGATGGCCCAGCAGACCACTATCTCGGGTGTGCTTGTCGATAAGTCAAGCCACGAGGCATTGTCAATGGCAACTGTGCAGTTGCTCCGGCAGGACTCGTCTTATGTCGCCGGTGCCTTGTCCAATGACAGTGGCCGTTTTGTGCTCCAGGTGCCGCAAGAGGCAAAGACCTATCTGTTGAAGATAACCAGCATCGGCTATAAGACTCACGTCCAGCAGGTCAGGGTCACTGGCGAACAGTCCGTCACTTTGGGCCGCATCCAGATGTCGTCCGACGCCATTATGCTGAAGGGCGCTGAGGTGACGGCGCAGGCGCAGAAGGTGGTGCTGAAAGAAGACACCTTTGTATATAATGCTGCAGCTTACCGTACACCGGAGGGTTCCACCATTGAGGAACTCGTGAAGCGGCTGCCCGGCGCACAGGTTGGCGACGACGGTAAGATTACCATCAACGGCAAGGAGGTGAAGAAGATTCTGGTCGACGGTAAGGAGTTTATGACCGGCGACACCAAGACAGCCCTGAAGAATATTCCCACAAGTGTTATTAATAAGGTGAAGGCCTATGAGCAGAAGAGTGACCTCACCCGCATCACCGGCATCGATGACGGCGATGAGCAGACCGTGCTCGACTTCGGCATGAAGCCCGGCATGAATAAAGGACTCATGGCCAACGCTGACGTCGGTGTGGGTAACCACGACCGTTACACCAGCAGACTCTTCGGCGGCTATTTCAACAAGGATATGCGCATCATGGGAATGGGCAATGCCAACAACGTCAACGACATGGGATTCGGCGGCCGCGGCGGTGCCTTCCGACAGGGGCGCAACGGACTGAATGCCTCGAAGATGGCTGGCGTCAACTTCAACTACGAGAAGAAAGATAAAATCATCGTTGATGCCAGCGCACGGTGGAACCACAGCGACGGCGACACCTACAGCAAGCGGAGCGCCCAGAACTTCGTGAGTACGGTGGGGTCGTATTCCAATCGCCTCGCGCAGAACTACTCGCGCGGCAACAATTTTAATTTCCGCGCCCGTGTGGAATGGATGCCCGACACGATGACCAACATCATGTTCCGTCCGAGAGTGTCGCTGTCGAAGTCGGATGGCCTCAGCTCCTCGTCGTCGGCTTCCTTCAATGACGATCCTTACCTCTATGTCGACGACCCGCTTGTGGCCGAGGCCATGCGCACATTGGCCGCCGACAGTGTCATCGTCAACTCCAATGTTGCCAACAGCATCACCTACTCGCGCACCAACACCATCGGCGGTGTGCTGCAGTTGAACCGCAAACTCAGTTCCAACGGACGCAACATCACCCTGCGCGGCGATGGCAGCTACAGCGACAGCAAGTCGAACTCCCTCTCCACCAACAACGTCCATCTGTACCAGTTGCTCAACGCCCTCGGTCAGGACTCTACGTATCAGACCAACCGCTACAACCTCGCGCCGTCGAAGAACTGGAGCTACTCCGTCCAAACCACGTACAGCGAGCCGCTGTGGAAGGGCACGTTCCTGCAGTTGAGTTATAAGTATGAGTACAGCTACAGCAAGAGCGACCGCTCCACCTACGACTTCTCCAATTTGGGTGAGGACTTCTTCAGCGGCCTCACGATGCATTACCGCAGTTGGGACAACTACCTCACGCGGCTGTCGAAGCCTTATACCGACTATCGTGATGATGAGCTGAGCCGCTTCTCTGAGTATAAGAACTACCGCCATGAGATACGTCTGATGTTCCGCATGATCCGCCCCAAATGGCAGCTCAATGCCGGTATGATGTTCCAGCCCCTGCACTCCTCTTATGTGCAGGACTATCAGGGCGTTTCGGTCGATACTACGCGCAACGTGTTCAACTTCGCCCCGAACTTTGACTTCCGCTACCGCTTCTCCAAGGTGAGCAACCTGCGCTTCAACTATAGCGCATCGACCACGCAGCCCACCATCTCGCAGTTGCTCGATATCTACGACGACTCCGACCCGCTCAATATCTCGACCGGTAACCCTGGACTGAAGCCTGCCTTCACGCAGAACATGCGGCTGTTCTTCAACAACTATTCCGAGCAGACGAAGCAGGCGATGATGGCCTTCGTCAACTATTCCAATACGACCAACTCCATCAGCAACCGCGTAACCTATAACCAGACCACCGGCGGACGCCTGACCCGCCCCGAGAACATCAACGGCAACTGGAACGTCAACAGTGCCTTTATGTTCAATACGCCGCTCGACTCGGCCGGCTATTGGAATGTCAACACGTGGACCAACTTCAACTATGCCAACAATGTGGGCTATGTATCGCTGCAGCGCAACTCCAATTCACTGAAGAACACGACGCGTGACATGACCGTTTCCGAGCGCCTCGCCGGCAGCTATCGCAACAGCTGGCTGGAGATAGAGCTCAACGGTTCGTTTGATTACCGCCACTCGAAGAACAAACTGCAGCCTGCCTCCAACCTCAACACGTGGCAGTTCAGCTATGGCGGTAACATCAGTGCCACCGCGCCGTGGGGAATGACGCTGGCCACCGACCTCAACATGAACAGCCGTCGTGGCTACAGCGATAAGTCGCTCAACACCAATGAACTCATCTGGAACGCCCAGCTCTCGCAGAGCTTCCTCAAGGATAAGTCGCTCGTCGTCATGCTGCAGTTCTACGACCTGTTGCAGCAGCAGAGCAACCTCAGCCGATCCATCACGGCTTCGATGCGCAGCGACACCGAGTACAACGCCATCAACAGCTACTTCATGCTCCACGTCAACTATCGCTTCAACCTCTTTGGTACGAAGGATGCACGCCGTGGCATGAGAGGCCCCGGCGGTCCTGGCAGAGGGCCGGGCTTCGGCGGTGGCCGTCCTCCGCGTGGCGGCTTCGGCGGCCCCGGCGGTCCTGGGCCGAGAGGATGGTCGTAAGCTTCGATAAACAGGGTGGGCAGTCATCTGCAGGTCAGATGGCTGCCCATCTTGCGTCTCTGGGCATAAAAGTTTGTTAAAATAGGTGGTGTAAAGGCTGTTAGGATTGTTCTATCAATAGACGCTATAGAAACTATAGAGTCTATAGCCACTATAGCATCTATAGCATCTATAGCGTCTATAAATACTATAAAAGCTAAAAAACAACAATCCTATATCAATGCAACATTCTTCCTCAGACACCCGCCATGTGAGTCCGGTAGCATGGGTTCCAACGCTGTATTTTGCAATGGGCCTTCCCTTCGTTGTGCTCAACATGGTGTGTTCGCTTATGTATAAAGGCCTCGGCGTCAGCGACCGGCAGATCGCCTTCTGGACGTCACTCATCATGCTGCCTTGGACGCTCAAGCCCTTGTGGAGTCCCTTCCTCGAACTCTACCGCACCAAGAAGTTCTTCGTTGTCCTCACCCAGTTAATCTCGGGTGTGGTCTTTGCGCTGGTAGCCTTCGCGCTCCACCTGCCCCACTTCTTCGCCATCACCATTGCCCTGTTGGCGGTCATCGCCATGAGTGGAGCCACACACGACATTGCCGCCGACGGCACTTATATGTCGGTACTCAGCAAGGAGGACCAGGCCCGGTGGATAGGATGGCAGGGCGCCTTCTACAATATTGCAAAGATTGCTGCCACAGGTGGTCTCGTCTATCTTGCCGGCATCTTCATTGACAGCTACGGCGTACAGATGGCGTGGACCATCATCATGCTCATCATTGCCTGCATGATGCTGGCGCTTGGTATCTGGCATTTCTTCATTCTTCCCTCCTCTGGCAGTCAGGTGGAGGTCAAGCCGGGCGCCCGCGAGTCGCTGCGCGAGTTGGGTCGGGTGTTCATGGAGTTCTTCCAGAAGAAGCACATCGTTTATTACATCTGCTTCATCATCCTTTATCGCTTCGCCGAAGGTTTTGTGATGAAGATTGTACCGTTGTTCCTCAAGGCCTCGCGCGCCGATCAGGGACTGGGCATGACCGAACAGCAGATTGGTATCTGCTATGGCACCTTCGGTGCGGCCGCCTTCGTCATTGGCAGCATCCTTGCCGGTTATTACATTGCCCATAAAGGCTTGCAACACTGCCTGTTCCGTCTGGCATTGGTGTTCAACCTGCCTTTCGTCGCTTATACGCTGTTAGCTATCTTCCAACCCGAGAGTCTGTTGTATATCGGCATGGGTATCGTCTTGGAGTATTTCGGCTATGGCTTCGGCTTCGTCGGCCTGACGCTGTTTATGATGCAGCAGGTAGCGCCCGGTAAGCACCAGATGGCCCATTACGCCTTTGCCAGCGGCATCATGAACCTCGGCGTGATGATTCCCGGCATGATCAGCGGACTGGTGAGCGATGCGTTGGGCTACCGCACGTTCTTCTGCGTCGTGTTGGTTTGCACCATCCCCGCTTTGCTCATCACGTGGTTCGTACCATTCACCTATCCTGACAGCGTACCGGAGAAGCAAAAGGATTAACCCGACGACAACCCATAAAACTCAACTTATGAATACATATATAATAAGGAGTAACGGCTTACGCCATCGCCTCGCGACGTTGATGCGCCGACCTTTACTCTTTCTTTCCGCCGCAGTGTTGTTGCTGCCTGCCGCCGTATCAGCTAAAACGGCCAAGCGCGAGCTGTTGCCTTACCGCGACGCATCCCTGCCTATAGCGCAACGCGTGAGCGACCTGTTGCAGCGCATGACCCTTGAAGAGAAAGTCGGACAGCTGCGTTGTCCGCTCGGTTGGTTCTACTACGACCGCATGGGCAACAAGGTGACGCCTTCAGCCCGCTTTGTGCCCGAAGTGGTGGATCCTCATATTGGCATGCTGTGGGCCACGCTCCGCGCCGACCCCTGGACGCAGAAGACGCTCGACAACGGTCTCAATCCGCAGTTGGCCGCCAAGGCCTGCAATGCCTTACAGCGCGACTACCTCAAACGTTCGCGCCTCTACATTCCTCTGTTCTTTGCCGAGGAAGCACCCCACGGCCACATGGCCATCGGTGCCACCGTATTCCCCACGGGCATCGGTGTGGCCGCTACATGGCAACCTGAACTGGCCCGCGAGATGGGCGAGGTCATTGGTAAGGAAATCCGACTGCAGGGTGCCCACATCAGTTATGGTCCCGTCCTCGACCTGGCGCGAGATGCCCGCTGGTCGCGTGTGGAGGAGACGATGGGTGAGGACCCGTTTCTGGCCGGTAAGATGGGTGCGGCAGAGGTCGACGGCTTAGGCGCCGGACATCTCGACAAACCCTATGCTACACTGGCCACGCTGAAGCATTTCATTGGTTATGGAACGACAGAAGGCGGACAGAACGGTAACCAGAGCGTCCTTGGTGAGCGCGACCTCAGGCAGCATTTCCTGCGGCCGTTCCACGATGCCGTCAATGCCGGTGCTTTATCGGTAATGACGTCCTACAACTCCATCGACGGCGTGCCTTCGACCGGCAACGGCTACCTCTATAATGGCGTGCTGCGCCACGACTGGCAGTTCAAGGGTTTTGTGGTGTCCGACCTCTACAGCATCGATGGCATCTATGAGACCCACCATGTGGCTGCCTCTCTGCAGGATGCTGCTGTGATGGCAATGCGCGCCGGTGTTGACGTCGACCTCGGTGGTAAGGCTTATGCGACGCTTGTCGACGCCGCCCGTCAGGGTAAGATGGATTCGACGCTCATCGATGAGGCTTGCCGCCGCGTGCTGACGATGAAGATGGAGATGGGACTCTTTGAGCATCCTTTCGTAGACGAGAAGGCCGCCAGTGCGGTGCACGACGCCCACAGCCGCGACGTGGCGCTGCGTGTGGCTGAGGCTTCGGTTACGTTGCTGAAGAACAACGGCACGCTGCCGCTGGCACAGGGCAAGAAAGTGGCCGTCGTCGGACCCAATGCCGACAACGTGTACAACATGCTCGGCGACTACACGGCTCCACAGGCCGAAGGCAAGGTGACTACGCTGCTGCAAGGCGTCAAGGCACTGGTTGGCGAGGACCATGTGGTCTACGCCAAGGGCTGCGCCATCCGCGATACCACCAACAGCGATATTGCCGCTGCCGTGGCTGCGGCACGTCAGTCCGACGCCGTCATCGTGGCCGTAGGTGGGTCGAGTGCCCGCGATTTCAAGACCAATTATAAGGCAACGGGAGCTGCCGAGGCCAGCAACAGTGCCATCAGCGACATGGATTGCGGCGAGGGCTTCGACCGTTCTACGCTCACATTGCTCGGCGACCAGATGAAGTTGCTCAAGGCCTTGAAGGCTACGGGCAAACCAATCATCGTGGTGTATATTGAGGGCCGGCCGCTCAACATGAACTGGGCCAAGGCCAATGCCGACGCCCTGCTTTGCGCTTATTATCCCGGTGAGGCCGGTGGCGAGGCGCTGGCCAACGTCATCTTTGGCAAGGTCAATCCTGCCGGACGTCTGCCGTTCTCTGTTCCCGCCAGCGAGGGTCAGTTACCCGTGTATTACAACAAGCGCGTGCCGTTGCCGCACAACTATGTCGAGGGCCCGGCCCTTCCTGCCTACGCCTTCGGTGCCGGCATGAGCTATACCACCTTCCGCTACGCCAACATGCGGGTGACGCCGCGCGGCAGCCATCAATATGCCGTCACGTTGGATGTCACCAATACCGGTTCGCTCGACGGTGACGAAGTGGTGCAGCTCTATCTGCACCATACGGTGTCAAGCGTTTCGCAGCCCGCCATGCAGCTGTGTGGGTTTAAGCGCCTCTCGCTTAAAGCCGGCGAGACGAAACAGGTGGAGCTGCTGGTGGGTGAGGCCGACCTGAGCATCATCAACCGGCAGATGCAACAGGTGGTTGAACCCGGTGAGGTGGAATTCATGGCGGGGGCTGCCTCCGACGACATCCGGCTCAAGACCACCGTCAATGTAGAGTAAACAGAATTACTGAACATGATTAGCTGTTAGTCTAACGAAAAGATTGAAGGATAACGACCTGTTATATTTAAAGCTTGCTTCATGCAACAAGGTAAGGGAGGTGGCCGTGATGGTCACCTCTCTTTATGTCTAAAATAATTTGAAAAAAGTGGGGGTAGGAGGGTGGGTTGGCGTTTGCCGAGTTGTTACCTTAATGAATATGACCCAAAAGAACATACAGATGCAAGACAACATCAAAGCCATCGCCAATCGCTATTTCGAGGGCACGATAACCCCGGAAGAAGAGCAAGTGCTGTTTCAATATTTGAAGCAGGATGCTACGCATCTGTCTGCTTTCCGCCAGTGGGAGGCCGAGTGGCAGTCCGGTCACTTCATGGACGAGCGCACGACCTTGGCCTTTGCCAATGTGGTCAACCGCTTGCAGCAGCCCACTCAGACGGATGAGCCCGCTGTTCATACCCGTTTCATCACGCTTCGCCGTCTGGCCGCCGCTGCGGCAGTCGTCTTACTGATGGTGATGAGCGGCGTATTGACCTATTGGCTCAAACCCAACCAGCCCGTTCAGCAATATGCATTGACCGCCCCGATGGGCAGTAAGACCCACGTGTTGTTGCCCGACAGCAGTGAGGTGTGGCTCAATGCGGGCAGTACCCTGCGCTATGCCTCCGATTTTAACGAGGCCAACCGCAACGTATCGCTCGAAGGTGAGGGCTATTTCCAAGTGAAACATAAGCAGGACGGTCAGGAGTTCACCGTCCACACCAACGGCTACGACGTGGTGGTGAAAGGTACACGCTTCACAGTGACGGCCTATGCCGATGACCCCATGGTGACGACCGCGCTGCTGCAAGGCAGCGTCTGCATCAACCGCGGTCAGGAACAAGTGATGATGACCCCGGGCCAGACAGTGAGGCTCAATCGCAGTACGGGTAAGCTGACCAAGCTGACCGGAAGCGATGAGCAGAATGTCTGGACCAACAATGGTGCTGACTACGGCGAGATTACCCTCGACGAGTTTGCCAAAATACTCTCACGCCAATACGACGTGGATATCGACATCCGCTCAGCGAAGTTGAAGACAACGCGCTTGTCAATCTCCATCACGAGTGCGATGAAGCTGGAAGATCTGCTGCAGGCACTGCGTCAGGTCACCGGCACAAAGATTGTGCGGCATGGCCGTCACGTCACTATCGAGAGATAGTCGTAACGCCTCGCTCTACCCCTTGGGCTGCCACGGCAGCCTCCACCCCTGGGCAGCATCAGCAGCCCATTACTGCTCCAATCTTCATAGACTGACTCATTTTATTCATTTAATTAGAACTATAAAACCTACAAGCAATGAACAAGAAGCATGACAGACTATTGAAAGTCTTTCTGTGTGCTGTATTCCTCATTGGGTCTTTGGGACTGTCGGCACAGACAGTGACCAAGACGTTCCGCAACGCTTCACTGCGTAGCGTGCTGGAGGAGATCAAACAGCAAACCAAGCTTTCAGTCATCTACAATGTGGATGATGTGAAATCGGCAGGCAAGGTGAACGCCACCTTTAAGCAGACCCCAGTGAGCACTGTACTCAATGAGGTATTAAGTGGCCGTAACCTGACTTACACCATCAATGGTCGGATGGTGACAATCCACAAGAGCAACGCCACTCATCAGCAGGTGCAGCAGAACACCTCGAAGGGTGCAAAGCGCACGGTGAAAGGCCAGGTGCTTGACGAGAACGGTGACCCGATTATCGGTGCTACCATTCGCGTTAAGGGCGAGAAAGACGCCACGGTGACCGATATCGACGGCAACTTCACCATCAACGCTCCGAAAGGCGGCGAGTTGGAAGTGAGCTATCTGGGCTACGACACCCAAACCGTTGCTGCCAACGGCGAATCCGTTACTGTGAAGATGGCGCAGAACACGCAGGCCCTGAACGAGGTCGTCGTTACCGCCCTCGGCATCAAGAAAGAGGCTAAGGCCCTGAGCTACAATGTGCAGCAGCTCAATGGCGATGACATTACCGGCGTCAAGGATGCCAACTTCATGAACGCCCTTGCCGGTAAGGTGGCTGGCGTTGAGATTAGCAGCAGTTCATCCGGTATCGGTGGTGGCGTGAAGGTTGTGATGCGTGGTGCCAAGTCAATCAGCAACAACAACAATGCACTCTATGTTATTGATGGTATCCCTATGCCGTCACTCCAAACCACGCAGCCAAACAACTGGTTTAAAGGTTTTGGTCAATCAGGCGACGGTGCCTCAATGATCAACCCGGAGGATATTGAGAGTGTTTCGGTTCTGAGTGGTGCTGCAGCTTCAGCACTTTATGGCAGTGAGGCTCAGAACGGTGTGATTATGATTCGCACCAAAAAGGGTAAAGAGGGCAAGATGCATGTCACTTACAGCAACAACACCTCTTTTATGAGTCCGTTCCGTACGCCGGAGTTCCAGAATACCTATGGAGCTGCAATGGGAGAACTGCAAAGCTGGGGCAGCAAGCTTGCTGAACCAAGCAGTTACAATCCGCTTGACTTCTTCCAGACCGGATACAATGAGGGAAATGCAGTGACCCTTTCAACAGGTTCTGACAGAAGTCAGACTTTCCTGTCGTTGGCTTCTACCAATGCAGAGGGTATTGTGGAGAACAACACGCTTGACCGCTACAATATCTCCATGAGAAATACTACCGACCTGATTAAGGACAAGTTGCACATGGACCTGAGTGCCATGTATATGAATGTGCGTGAGCGCAACATGGTTGCAGAAGGACAGTATATGAACCCCATTGTACCCGTTTATCTTATATCTCCGAGCTATAGTTTAAAAACTTATCAGCTCTATGAGATGTATGATGAAAGTCGTGGATTCAAGACCCAGTATTGGCCTTGGGGCAACAGTGGTATAGGTATGCAGAATCCTTACTGGATTATCAACCGAGACAATATGGTGAACCATAAGGACCGCTTCATGATCAGTGGTGGACTGACCTACGACATTGCCAAGGGCATCACGCTCAGCGGCCGTGCCAAGATAGACCATACCTCTGCCTTGTATGAGAAAAAATACTCTGCTTCGACGGATGGTATCTTTGCAGGAAAATATGGTTTCTACGAGAAGAACGATGAGACCACGCGCCAGATCTATGGCGACGTGATGCTCAATATTGACAAGTATTTCGGTGACTTTTCGCTGACGGGTGCCTTAGGAAGCTCGATTCAAGATGTTGATTATAAGTATTTTTCTGTCGGGGGAGATCTTAACTCGGTTGCCAATAAGTTTACTTTAAGCCAGTTGAATATCTCCAGCATAAAGCCAGATGAGAGCATCTATCATGATCAGGTGCAGAGTGTGTTCGCGACTGCTCAGCTTGGGTGGAAGAGCCGTTTGTACCTCGATCTCACCGGCCGTATCGACTGGGCATCTGCTCTTGCCGGAACAGGTCATTCGTCTGTTGCCTATCCGTCGGTGGGACTGACAGGTATCCTCACCGACCTTATTCCGGGGATTAAAAATAATGTGCTGACTTTCCTCAAGGTTCGTGGCAGTTACAGCGAGGTGGGTAATGCACCGAAGCGTTTCGTGCCTTTCCAGACTTATCCGTTTGAGAGTGGAACACCTACAACCCTTCCAACCTATCCCAACAGCGACATCAAGCCTGAGCGGACAAAGTCGTGGGAGGTAGGTGTTGAAAGTCATCTGTGGGGGAACAAGATTAACCTGAATGTTTCTCTTTATCACACTTCCACTTATAACCAGCTCTTCAACCCGACGTTACCCTCTTCGTCCGGTTACAGCAGCATCTATATCAATGGTGGACAGATTAACAACAAGGGTATTGAGGTTAATCTTACTCTCAACCAACCTTTGGGTCCGGTTAACTGGTCTTCAACTTTTACTTACTCACTCAACAAGAACAAAGTCGTAAAGCTGCTTAAGCCTACTTCGTTGGCTAATGGTCTGACTATTTCACAGGATTACTTGAATTTGATCACTTTGGGTAATGTTAAATCCATGATAACTGAAGGAGGTTCGATGGGTGATCTGTATGTGACTTCTCTGAAGACTGACAATCAAGGTTTCATCTATGTTGACTACCAGACCAACGATGTCATGGTTGACAAAAATGCCGGCAAGTATAAAGACGGTTATATCTATGCCGGTAATTCTCAGGCGAAATACCGGATGGGATGGCGTAATACGTTTTCTTGGAATGGCATTAGCCTCTCCTGCTTGATAAAGGCACGAATTGGTGGTGTCGGTGTCTCTATGACTCAGGCTCTGATGGACACTTACGGTGTCTCTAAGGCTACAGCCGAAGCACGCGATAGGGGATATGTGCCTGTAAATGGTGGTACAATGCCCGCAGTGCAGAAATGGTATCAGACCGTTGGGTCAGGTGTTGGATCCTATTATGTTTACAGTGCTACCAATGTTCGTCTTGCGGAATTGTCTTTAGGGTATGACATTCCCATTAATAAGTGGGTGCCATGGATTCAAGGCATGAATGTAGCCTTTACCGGTCGCAACTTGCTTATGTTCTATTGCAAGGCTCCGTATGATCCTGAGCTGACCGCCAGCACGGGAACAGGTTTTGATGGTATGGATTACTTCATGCTGCCCAGCCTTCGCAACTTGGGTTTCTCAGTAAAAGTTAATTTCTAATGATACAATCGATGAAAGAGTCTAATATGATAATAAAAAATGTGCTTGGTTGCACACTTCTTCTCTGTGGATTGTCATTTTCGTCGTGTACAGATGAATTTGAAAAATGGAATGTCAATCCGAATGAGGTTTCACCGGAAGAAATGCAGCAAGACAACTTGAACACAGGCGCTTATTTCTCTCAGATGGAGCGTGGCGTATTCATTGTTGGTAAGGACATGGGTGGCGAATATCAGATTACCCAGGCTTTGGAAGGCGACCTTTTTGCCAGCTATTTCGCACCTATCACATCATGGGATTATGCTCCTTACAATAACGACCATTATGCGCTTTATTGGAACTGGTATAACGCCCCGTTCAACGATGCGTACAAGAACATCATGCAGCCATGGAAATCTATTAATGATGTGACGACCTCAAATTCGCCGGCAAGAGCCTTGGCGAATGTGGTCAAGGTCCTGGCCATGAACCGCATTACCGATATGTATGGACCTATACCATACAGTAAGTTTGGTAAAGCTGTTCAAGTGGAATATGATGCTCAAAAAGATGTCTATGATCAGTTTTTCAATGAGCTTGACAGTGCGATCACAGTCCTTACGGATTATGTATCTACAAATAAGTCGGGTACTTATCTTGCCGATTACGACAATGTTTATAATGGCAATGTGACCAAATGGATCCGGCTCGCCAATACAATCAGGCTTCGCCTGGCCATGCGTATCTCTAATGTTGACGAAGCTAAGGCCCGTCAGGAAGCTGAGGCTGCGATAAGTCAGCGCATCGGACTCATGAAATCTGCCGATGATGATGCCATTCTCCATCAGACAACGACTTTAACATTCCGTCATCCTTTGTGGGAGATAGGAACAAGCTGGGACGACGAACACATGAGTGCTACAATGGATTGCTATCTTAATGGTTACAATGATCCACGTCTTTCAGTCTATTTCCAGCCGGCAGACGAAACGGGCGAATTTCATGGTGTTAGAAATGGCATGAGTCATATTAACAAAGCAAGCTATAAGGGAGTCACTTCCCGAATGAACTTTAGTCAAGGCAGCGATATGCAGTGGGTACATGCAGCTGAAGCTTATTTCCTTTTGGCTGAGGCAAAACTGAGGTTTGGATTAGGAGATAAAACTGTCCAACAATATTATGAAGAAGGAATTCGTACATCCTTTGCTTCTGCTGGAGTTGCCGCTAACGTGGATGGATACATTAATAACAAAACCAACTTGCCCAAGTCGGCTTTCGTTGATGTATCGACGGGTAGATCAACTGACGTAAGCAGTATGTTGTCGATGCTTCCTGTTGCATGGGACGATGCAGCAAGTAATGATGAGAAGTTGGAGCGTATCATGATACAAAAATGGATAGCCCTCTACCCTGATGGGCAGGAGGCATGGAGTGAAATGCGCCGCACGGGCTATCCAGGTTGGGTGAAGATACAATCCTATGATTATCAAAGAGAAGTAAAACAGGGAGAGATGATCAGTCGTCTGAAGTTCCCGACAACCGAATATTCTAACAACAGTACCAATACGCAGGCAGCCGTCAAGCTTCTTAATGGAGAAGATAATGCCGGTACAAGATTGTGGTGGGATGTTAAACGTTGAATTTTTAATATAGCAATACAATGATGCACTACAAAATAAGATTACTGATGGTATTTATTGCCATCGTGGGTATTTTCTCCTCGTGCAGCACCGATGTAGAGAATGAGGAAATACAGAAACCGTTGACGCATAGTCCTCTATACTATCAGAATCTCAGAGATTACAAAGCAAGTGATCATGAAATTTCATTCATGTGGTTTTCTCAATGGAGCGGTCAGAACTCTATGGCGGTTCGGTTCAATGGATTGCCGGACAGTCTTGATATCTGTTCTATTTGGGGCGGAGGTATCCCACCAAAAGAAAACACACAGTTGTGGGAAGACTTGCGTTTTACGCAAAAAGTCAAAGGAACTAAAATGCTTTACGTAGCAATTGTCCGATTAGGTGCGGAAGACGATTCTCACGACTTCAAGGCACTGCTTAATAAAGGACTTGCTATGCCGGAAGGCCAGGAAAGAGAAGATACCATTAACAGAGCCATCGACATGTATGCAGAATACTATGTTGACCAGGTCTTTGAAAATGACCTTGATGGTTTTGATGCAGATTATGAGCCGGAAGGTGATTTCCTGAACGGAGATCGTTTTGTCAGGTTTATGAAGCATTTGGCATTGTATATGGGACCCAATCCAGACCAAACCAAAGAAGAGCGATTGAAGCTGATTCGGGAAAGATTTGGCACCGAGCATAATGATGTAAACAAGCTGTTGTGTGTGGATGGATCTTATGAGGATGGCGTAGAGCCCTATATTGACTATTACTTAATTCAGAACTATGGTGGTGGTACCCCATATCCCACTTCCGGTTGTCCTGTTTCCAAGCAGGTGTTCTGCGTCAACTGGGGAGATGACTGGAACACGAAGGGTGACAAGCTCTACACACAGGCCAAATGGGAGCCGGCTCAGGGCCGCAAGGGTGGTTTCGGTGCTTTCTATGGTCAGCGCGACTACTTTATTACGGAATATAACACGGAGCCGTACAAGCGTTTCCGTGAGTGTATACAGATACAAAACCCGGCTGTACACTAATCATTAATCTATAAGAATTAAAGATGAAAAAGTATATTTATTTTTTATGCACCTTGCTGGTGGCTCTGTCTGGATGTAAGGAGTCGCCTGATTATGGTGACGCAGTATTTATGACGGGTACGCTCGGCACAAACAGCGTAAGCTTCTTAGTTGACGGTCAGTCGAGCATTGGCCTCACGGTCACCTCAAGTGCCAAGGCCACAGAGGACATCAAGGTGGATGTGGCTCCCGCGCCTGAATTGTTAGAGGCATACAATGCTTCTAATGGGACGGATTATCAGTTGCCACCCGACGGCAGCTATAGCATATCAGGAACGAATGTGACTATACAGTCCGGAAAAACGGTATCCACTCCGATTGAAATATCGGCAGAAAGCAACAAGCTCAAGGATGGGGAAAGCTATTGTCTTCCTGTGACCATTACCAAAGTGGAGAATGGAGGATTGGGCATTCTTGAAAGTTCCCGCACGGCCTTCGTTCAGTTTAAGAAGGTCATCACTTCGAAGGTCGCACAATTAAATGGTGGCGCATTCTTTGATGTTCCTACATTCAAAGGGGAGAGTAGCCCTGTGTGGGCGCTCAATCAGCTGACCCTTGAGATTAAAGTAAGACCTTCCCAGCTGACACCGGAGATTGCGGAGCGATACATCAACCCCATCTTAGGAAGCCATGAGAGTCTGCTGCTCCGTTTTGGTGACGGTTCCAATATTCCCTCTAATAAACTTAATTTTGCCAAAGTGTCAATAGGCTCTAATTATCATCCGGACAACAAGCCTCACTATGAGACCACTTTGGAGGAGACCTTTGAGAATGATCAGTGGTATCATATAGCTGTGGTCTATGACGGTTCCAAGGTGCGCTTCTACCTGAATGGCAATCTGGAGGTTGAGAAACAGACCCAAGGCGGTCAGATCAACCTGGCTATGTCATACGGTGGTCATGGATGGGACGATACCTTTGCCATAGGCCGTTCTTACGGACAACATTGGACCTACAAGGGATGTCTTAGCGAGTGCAGGGTTTGGAATGTGGCACGCACACAGTCGCAAATACAAAACAGTGTGTGCTATGTCGACCCCACCTCTCAGGGACTTATTGCTTATTGGAGATTCGACGGGCAATTGCAGTCTGACGGCACTGTGCTCGACGAGACGGGACACGGGCATAACGCTCATCCTCATGGCACAGTGAAATGGCTCGACAACCAGAAATGCCCGTTCTAAGTTCTAATTCATTACTAAAAGAAGAATAGACATGAAACCGATTTCTAAGATATTGCTCTTTGGAGCATTGTTGACTGGCGCTGCAGCCATAACGAGCTGTAGCGACGATGAAAAGTATGATGTTGACGGCTATAGTTATTCACGTGCTTATTTCGCCAATGCACGGAATGTAACCAACGGCACTGTGGTGAACACGCCGGTAGGTGTAATCACCTCATTGAATACAGACCTCATTGTAAAATCCACTGGAGCGGCTGCCAATGACGCTCACGTAACCTTGGGCTTTGACAACAGCTTAGTGGAGAAATACAATGCCGCCAATGGCACAAAGTATGCCGCAGCGCCCGATGGAGCTGTCGTACTTAGTGGTACCACGGCCACCATCAAGGCTGGTAAACTGCAGTCAACCGACACCATCAAGGCCACCATCAACGACCAAATGGCAGCTCAGCTCAACGACCCCAACGGCTATCTGGTGCCGGTGGTGATTGCCTCTGCCGACAACGGACTTCGTCCTTCATCTGATGCGGCCGTCACCTACATCCATCTTACTTACTCAGAGAGCTGTATCAATGATGATGCCACAGCACTGGTAGGTACTGCGATGGACTTGTCACAGGCAGCCAGTGAATGGAAGCTCGTCTCGTCAGACAACTTCGACGAGAATACATTCAGCAATCTGTTCAGCGACAGTTCTTGGGACCGTTATTTCGCTATTAAGGAGAAAAAGGAGCAGGCTTCATGCGTCATAGACTTGGGCAAGAACTACAATGTAAGCGGTTTCACAGTCTCTTCTAATGTTATGAGTAATGCTTATGTTGAAATCAGCACTGATCAACAGAAGTGGACAGGCCTTGGTTCGACGGCAGACCACAAATCTGTAGATATTAGAGAAGGCTGGAACTCTACATCTTGGTATGTTCTCTACGCTGGCATGCCGGCAAGATACGTACGCATTACGCTGACTCTTGATCAGGATTCATACTTTTGGGGTTATATGGATTATGATTGGGGCAAGAGTTATGTGTCGTTAGGCGGCTTCAATATCTCCTATACGGAATAGCTGTCTGAATAGTTAAGCGATTAGCTTATAGTAATTCATTTTCCGCAATGCGTCTTCTGTCATGTTTTGGGATAGAGGATTGCATTGCGGAGCTTGTTATTAGTTGATGTATTGACAAATGAGCGTGAAAAATCATATTCGGCTGTGGCGATGCCGCTTAGTGTTCTTTGTGTCGGCACTCATTGCTTGTAGCAGCATAATTGCCCAGGGCCATTCGGAGCCTGCATACCTTTCTTCATTCCGGCCTGACAAAAAGGTTTATAATTTCGGCAAGATAAATGAGAAAGAAGGTAAGGTAAGCCATCTGTTTCGTTTTACGAACAACAGCAATATGCCTATAGCCATTACAATGGTCGATGCCTCATGTGGTTGTACTACGACTGAATATACTCGCGAGGTCATTCGACCTGGCAAGATCGGTATGGTGAAAGTAACGTTCAACCCGGCATTTCGTCCAGGCCATTTTTTCAAGGAGGTCCGCGTGTTGCTCAATAATGGCCGATTCTACGTGCGTTGTTGGGTGGAGGGTAATGTAGTTGGCTATCTTCATCCTGTCACGGAGGATTTTCCCTACGCTTTTGGGCGCGGCCTTTATATGAGTTTGGCACTTCTGCCGTTTTCCTCGCCGGGCGTTGGGCAAACGGCCTCGCTGCGCTTAGGCATAGCCAACGATACCGACAAGCCTATGGCGGTAACTTTTACGAGGCATCCAAACAACCGTGTGCTGAAGATGCCGAATCACATACAACTCGCTGCCAAAGAACGACGGTATATTGATGTTTCATACACATTTTACCGTGAATATGTCTACAATCGTTTCATTTGGTTGCATGTGAGCGTCAACGGGAAACCTGTTAAGCCAATGAAGGTAGTGTGGTTTGGCAGCAACAATATGCTTCATTACAAGTAGCCCAATCATGTTATTGGCCTTAATGTCGAAAAAAATATGGGTAAAATTGTTATGTTTGTTATATTTTACCTATTTTTGCAACACAATAACCCGCATGAATGATGACTATCGCCAATAATGAAGCTGTTTTTGAGGCATTACGCAGAGGAGACGCGACGGCCTACGCCACGTTGTTCTCGGCGTATTACCAGCGGCTGTGCAGGTATGCCATGCGGTTTGTCCACGATGAGGATGCTACGGAGGATCTGGTGCAGGACTGTTTCCTGCGCCTTTATGAGCACCGCGCGGCGTTGACCCCCACATCGCTGTCGTCGCTGCTGTTTACTATGGTGCGCAACGGGTGCCTCAACTACCTGAAGCACAAGGTGCTTGTCGATGGCTATCAGACTGAGGCGCTTAAACAGTCGGGTGGGAGCGAGCAGCTGTATGCCCTCGATATGACGGGCAATGCCGACGCCACACTCGTCTACGACGACTTGAAGCGTCAGTTGGATGCCATCATTGCCAGTCTGCCGCCGCGTACGCGTGAGGTGTTTGCCATGAGCCGCAACGAGGGCATGAAAAACAAGGAGATCGCCGCTGCCTTGGGCATCTCGGAGAAGGTAGTTGAAAAACACATCACCAAAGCCCTCGCCGCCATGCGGGCTGGATTGAAGGGCAAGACCGACCTTGACTACATGCTGGCGGTCACGATTCTCTTGCTTCTTCTTCATGCATAGTGTAAGATGATTAACGGTATAAAGTAGGTAATGGAAAGTCAGTTGCTGTTCGACAACCTGTTCAAGCGAGCCTATCCGAAGCTCTTTTTCTACGCGCGAAGCATCGTCGGTAATGAGGACGATGCCGAAGACGTGGTCGAGGATGTGTTCTTAGAGCTTTGGCGGCGGCGCTACAGCGTGGAGTGGGGCGACAAGATTGACGCCTACCTCTACCGTGCGGTGTTCACGCGGTCGATCAACTCGCTGCGCATGGCCAACCACAGCGAGGAGCAGTTGTCGCTGCTCGCGGCCATCAACGACCGCCGTATGGCTTATTTGGAGAGCGAGGCAGGTAATCCGCAACGCGATGCTGAGATTGGCGACCTGCGCACGGCCATCGACGAGGCGCTCAATGCCTTACCCGCCAAGAGCCGGCAGGTGTTTGAGATGAGTTACATCGACGGCCTCAGTCATCAGGAGATTGCCCAAAGACAGGGCATCTCGGTGCGCACCGTGGAGGCGCATATCTATACGGCCTTGCGTGTGTTGCGGAAGCGATTGGATAAAACCAGGAGTGCAATGAAAATATTTTTGATTTTCGTCTAAGTAGTTAGCGCCTTCTATTTGTTATTATATTGTGCTTCATGTCTTCAATTAGGTACAATAGTAACGTTTTAGGATTAAAAGATTAAGGATTCGATACAATGGAGATTGACGATACACTCATCATAAAGTTCCTCAACGGCAGCTGCGACACCGACGAGTTGCGCGCCGTGAAGGAATGGCTCGACGCCGACCCCGCCCATGCCGAAGCGCTGTTCCGTTTGGAGTCGGTCCATCGTCGTGTGGCCGCCGCCTCGATGAGTGCGCGTGAGGTGTCGCTGCACCTGCGCAACGTGCATCGTCGTATTGATGCCGAGAACCGTAAGACGCACCGCGAGGTCATACTTCGCACGTGGCTGCGTCGGGCTGCGGTCATCGTCGGCATCGTCTTCGTTGGTGCGATGGCCTATTGGCTCGCCGGCGCCGACAGTCCCCTGCGTGGTCCTGAGATGCTCGTCGCCACCGCTACGGGCAACAATCCCCGCGTGGTGCGCCTGCCCGACGGCACGGCGGTATGGCTGAAAGCCGGTTCGCAGTTGCGCTACCCAGCTCAGTTCGAGGACAATGAACGCCGCGTGGAGATGAAGGGCGAGGGCTACTTCGAGGTGACGAAGAACCGCCATCGGCCGTTCATCGTTGCCGGTGGACCGGTCGATGTGAAGGTGCTCGGTACGAAGTTCAATTTCGCGGTCAACAGCAAGGGGCAGTTGGCCAGTGTCAGTCTGATTGAGGGTTCGGTCGAGGTGCGTGATGTGAAGCGCAACTCCCGTTTGCTGCTCAAACCCAACCAGCGCGTCCACCTCAATACGCGGACGGGCCAGCAGAGGATGGAGACGATGGACACGCGCATCGTGGCTGCGTGGCACGACCGTCTCATTCCTTTCACCAATGCCAATGTCAGTGCCATTGCGCGCACGATAGAACAGCTCTATGGTGTCAAGGTGCATGTGGCGGCCGATGTCGACAATGGCGAGACTTATTCGGGTGCTGTCTATCTGGCCAGCAACATCGACTCCGTGCTGAAGCTCGTACAGTCAACAGTACCCATCAGTTTTCAACGCAAGGGCAATGCGGTGTGGATTTACAAGGAAAGCGCCGGGGGCATCTGACAGGGAATGCCTCCCCCAGGTCCGCCAAAATCTCCCTAATACTCTCCTAATACTCTCATGATTGTAATCTCCCCCTCCCCATTTGGTGGATTCTCTTGCGGTCTCAAGACAAGAGGGTAGGGCCGTAAATGGTGCCGTCTAACCCTGCAGGCCATGATATCATGCCGTTGTTGCCATCCCTACCCCCCCCTACATTTTAACCCTTGGGGAGATTATCAGGTGGTAGTGTAGTGGCCGGCCTGGTGCCGGCCACCGTCCGCATGTGTTGCCGGTGCTGCCACCAGCCGCCTGTATTGTTGCTGCCGCCGGTATTGCCGTTCTAATTAAACCCTCCCCTGGGTGGGGGAGGGTACTCTGAAGCGCCGCGCGGCGCTTCAGAGGAGGTGGGGCTGTTCTATGCGTGTGTCACGGCCTCTTCTATCTTAATGGTCTCATACCCCTTTATCTGCACGACAATGGCGTGCAGCTGCGTGCTGTGGAGCATCGACTGCAGCTTCGGGTCGGCGGCGTAGGCCTTGACCTGCTCCACCGCCTCCGTCCACTGCCGCTCCGCCTCGGCCTCAGTCGCGTCCGTCTTGAGGTATTTCAGCTCAAGGATGTAGCTGTGCCTCACCATCGGGTAGACTGCATAGTTGGGCAGCAGGAAGAAGTCGCAGTAGCCGTGCGAGAACTCCATCTCCGGCGCGACGAGGTAGTAGTTGGTCAGTGTGAGGTAGGCGTTCATGAAACCCTGAAGGTTGCGCTCGCCCTCAATCAACTGGCGCACGGCCGTGGTGTCGTGGTAGGCCTTGCAGATGAAGTCGATGAGCGGGCGCCAGTCACCGTGGAGGGCGGCGCGGCTGAAATTGAGGCTCAGCTCCGTAGTGTTGACACGGGCAATGGTCTGGTACTCGTCCAGCAGATAGTGGTAGTACTGCAGGCGGACGTTGTTGTTGGGGATGGTGAGCTTGAGCAGCTCGCCCTCCACGCCGCCGATGGTGAGCATGCCGTAGTAGTAGAGCAGGCTCATGAAGTTGCTGAACTCCATCATGCGCTCTGCGGGAAAGTGGCTGACTATCTGCCCATAGGTGAACCCGTGCTCGGCAATGTCGTGGATGACATCGAGGCGGTCGCCCTCGAGTTTGTCAATCTCAATGAGCCGCTTCATCTTGGCGTAGTCGGTCATCGTGTTCGGGTCGATGAGTTCTTTCGGTCGCCGGCCGGTTCCGATGAGGTTGCTCATGTAGTAGCACACCATGTCGCTGTTGAACATGCTTGGCTCCCGGCCGTAGCTGTCCTCAGCGAAGCAGTAGTTGTCGTACCACGGCTTGATGTCGGTGATGATGTCGTCCTCGGTCTTGTCCTCACCGATGGCCCCCACCTCTTTATAATAGCGTATCATCTGGCGTACGTCATCCTCGGAGAAGCCGAGCATCTGGTTGAAGCGCCGGTCCATCGTGATGTTGAGTGCGATGTTGTAGCCGCTGGTGAGGTCGTCAAGGGTGATGGGCGATACGCCGAGCATGATGATGCGGTCGAACATGCCCTTGAAAAGCTTGAACACGCCGCGGTAGAAGCCTGTGCCGTGGGTGAGGGCGTGGTAGGCATCATGTCCCTTGATGTTCAGCACGTTGTTGGTGAAGTTGTCGTATTCGTCGACTATAAGATAGAGTCTGCAGCCGGCCATCTGCGCGGCATTGTTGATGCTGTTGAGCATGTCCTCTCCGGTTTTCCCCTGAAGCACGTCGTCAACGAAGCCTTGTGAATAGAAAGAGGCGTATTTCCAGACAAATGCCTTACACTTGCCGGTCAGGTAGCTATTGAAATCCTCCTTGAGTGTTTCCACGTCACTGCCCACCCGCGAGAAGTCGAGGTGCATCACCTGATATTTGTTCCTGTACTCCGTGGGATGGCCGGCCACGTAAAGCCCCGCAAACAGCTTGTCGAAGTTGTCCCGCTCGTTGATGTCGTAGTACGCCTCGAGCATGTTGAGGAACAGGCTCTTGCCGAAGCGGCGGGGCCGGACGAGGAACAGGAAGTTGCCCGCCAGTTCCATCTGCTCAAAATACATGGTCTTGTCGACCAGATACTTGTTCTCCTCCCGCACCTGCCTGAAGCTGGAGATGCCGTAGGGAATGCGCTTGAAGTCTTTGCTTACGTTGCTCATACTGGGTTCATGCTTATCTCACGTGCAAATATAGTGGTTTTCAGTGAGACTGGCAAGGATGTGTGTGGAAAAATAAAGTGTCCGTGCCGCCAAACTGTGACGACCGTTTCACTAAACTGTGACTACCGTTTCACTAAACTGTGACGACCGTTTCACTAAACTGTGACGACCGCCACAGATTATCGCAATATCCGTTTTTCATGTGGCTTCGAGCGCACCTCTGCAAATGACCAGTCGTTTGTGAGTGTGGGCCGCGGATGATAGTAACTATTCATTTATATTCTTGATTTTTTGTTTTTGCTCCTACCCACTTCGTGGGATATATAGAATATTAGAGAATATCGAGAAAATATAGTTTATATTCTGGCGCAGCGGATAAAGTCCGTGGAGATGTACGCCATCGGTGACAGTGTAGTGGCCGGCCTGGTGCCGGCCACCAACCCTTGGTATGGCATTTTTCCCACACATCAGCGCGATTACGCTAATCTCGCAGATGGAGACACGCCCGCAACAACGGCGGCTGGTGGCCGGCACCAGGCCGGCCACTACACTGTCACCGATGGCGTACATCTCCACGGACTTTATTGGCTGCGCCTATATTCTTCGATTTTCTCAATATCCCACGAAGTGGGTAGGAGAATGACAAAGGTGTGCAGAAACGAAAATATTGAGAATATAAATAGTTACAGATTATATCGCATGATGAAAAAAACTTTATTTTCTTCTAAGTAGTTTTCCGCAAAGTCTTGTTACGATAATAGACACGGGCAGTGCCGGTGTCTTTAAACTTCAAAACAAAACTTATATACCATTTATGAAACAAAGTCATTCAATGGGCAGAAGGTGGCTGAAAGCGATGCTCACCCTTCTGTTGGTTTCGGCTCCGTTTCAGTGGGTCAGCGCTCAGATTACGCTCAACAGCGGCAAGACCCAGCTGCGAACCGTTATCCAAAAAATTAAGCGACAAACCAAGTACGAGTTTTTCCTCGATGACAAGTTGGCCAAGTCACAGGTGCCTGCCATCAAGGTGCACAATGCTTCTATTCAGGATGTGCTTTCCCATTTGCTGGCTGGGAAAGACGTCACCTACCGTATTGAGGGCAATGTAGTCTACCTGAAGCGTAGGGCCGAGGGTCGCCAGGCCGCTCCCGCACCTCAGCAGACCAAGTCGAAGGGAACACCCCGCAAGGTGAGCGGCACCATCGTTGACGAGCACGGAGAGCCCCTCATCGGCGCCACCGTGAGCGTCAAGGGCACCAACGACAAGGCCGTCACCGACCTCGACGGAAAATACACCATCGTCACCGACGAGGCCAAACCCGTGCTGCAGGTTTCTTACATCGGTTATCAGGATAAGGAGCAGCGCGTCAGCGGCCCCAATGCCGACCTGGCGCTCCAGCCTGACGCCAAGTCGCTCAACGAGGTCGTGGTCACTGCCCTCGGCATTAAGCGTGCACAGAAAGCCCTGAGTTACAACGTGCAGCAGGTGTCGGGCGAGGAGCTGTCGGTCAACAAGGACGCCAACTTCATCAACTCCCTGAGCGGAAAGGTGGCCGGTGTCAACATCAACGCCAGCTCGTCAGGTGCCGGCGGTGCCTCGAAGGTTGTGCTTCGTGGTGCGAGGAGCATCGAGCAGTCGAGCAATGTGCTGTATGTCATCGACGGTGTGCCTATGCTCAACCAAGGTGGCGACGGCAGCACCGAGTTCGGCTCAAGCGGTGTCACTGAGGCCATTGCCGACATCAACCCCGAGGACATCGAGTCGATGTCAGTGCTGACGGGTGCCGCCGCTGCCGCCCTCTACGGCAACAAGGCTTCCAATGGCGCCATCGTCATCACTACAAAGAAAGGTAAGGTGGGTAAGACAGAGCTCACCGTCAGTCAGACCACCGAGATCTCGAGCGCCTTCCGCATGCCGGAGTTCCAGAACCGCTATGGTACGGGCAGCAGCCTCAACGAGCAAGGTGCAGCCTCTTATTCATGGGGTAAGCTGCTCAACGAAGCCAACTACTATGGCTATGATCCGAAGGACGACTTCCTGCGCCACGGCGTGATGACCAACGAGTCGTTCACCCTGTCAACGGGTTCGGACAAGAACCAGACCTTCCTCTCGGCCAGCATGCTCAACTCGGGAGGCATCATTCCGAACAACAAGTACAACCGTTACAACTTCACCATCCGTAACACCACCAACTTCCTCAACGACAAGATGACGCTCGACCTCGGTGCCAGCTACATCATCCAGAACGACCGCAACATGACCAACCAGGGTGTCTATGCCAACCCGCTGGTCACGGCTTACCTCTTCCCACGCGGCAACGACTTCAACGAGGCGAAGATGTTTGAGTATTACGACACGGCCGACAAGATCTACAAGCAGAACTGGAACGGTCTCGTCAGCGAGATGGTGGGCCAGAACCCCTACTGGGTGAGCTACCGCAACCGCCGCGACAACAAGAAGTACCGCTACATGATGAGCGCGGGCCTCACTTACAAGGTGCTGCCCTGGATGAGCCTCGCCGGTCGTGTGCGCATCGACAACGCCAACAACAAGTTCGAGAAGAAGTACTATGCTACGACCAACCAGACCTTAGCCGGCACCAATGGCTTCTACGGCCTGGTGAAGACCGAGGACAAGCAGACCTACGCCGACTTCCTCGTCAACATCGACAAGCGCTGGCTGCAGGACCGCCTGTCGCTCTCTGCCAACATCGGTGCCTCTATCTCCGACATCAAGCAGGAAGTCTTTGGCAATGAGGGCAATCTGCGCGACGACCTCATCCCCAATGTGTTCAACATCTATCAGATTGACCCCAACAAGGAGGCCAAGACTCAGGGAGGCTACCACGACCAGACCAAGTCGCTCTTTGCCAGCGTAGAGCTGGGTTGGGCAAGCCAGTACTACCTCACGCTGACCGCCCGCAACGACTGGCCCTCCATGCTCGCCGGCCCGCAGTCGAAGAAGTCGTCGTTCTTCTATCCCTCTGTCGGTCTGTCGTGGATTGTCTCTGAGACTTTCAAGCTGCCTGAGATGTTCGACTACCTCAAGGTGCGCGGCTCGTTTGCATCTGTCGGTCTTCCATTCCCCCGTTGGTATGCCAACCCAATGTATGAGTGGGACAACAACACCAAGGCTTGGAAGACGCAGTCGGTCTATCCTATGTACAACCTCAAGCCCGAGCGCACTGACTCTTGGGAGGTTGGATTGCAGTCGAAGCTCTGGAAACACTTCAATGTCGATTTCACCTATTATTATACGAAGACCGTCAACCAGACGTTCAACCCCGACATCTCCGTGTCGTCCGGCTACAGCACCATGTATATCCAGACGGGTCAGGTGAGCAACTGGGGTATTGAGCTTGCCGTAGGCTATAGCAACCACTGGGGAGATTTCGGCTGGTCGAGCAACTACACGTTCAGCATGAACCGCAACAAGATAGATGAGCTTGTGAAGAACTACCGTCACCCTGAGACTGGTGCCATCATCAACAAGGACCGCCTCGACGTTGGCGGCCTCGGCCATGCCCATTTCATCCTGAAGGAAGGAGGCACGCTTGGTGACCTCTACTCCAACGTCGACGTGATGCGCGACAGCGAGGGCAAAGTCTATGTCGACAGCGAGGGAAAGGTCTATACCGACCAGAATGTCGGCGACATCAAGTTGGGTTCCATCTTCCCGAAGAGCAACATGGCCTGGCGCAACGACTTCTCCTGGAAGGGCTTCAACCTCGGCTTCATGTTCTCGGCCCGTTTCGGCGGCATCTGCTACTCTGCCACTCAGGCCAACCTCGACAAGTACGGTGTGTCTGAGGCCACTGCCGAGGCTCGTGACCGTGGCTACGTACTGCTCAATGGCAACAACTACATCAACCCGGAGGTGTGGTATTCCACCATCGGCGCCAACGACGGCATTCCGCAGTATTACACCTACAGCGCCACCAACATCCGCCTGCAGGAGGCCAGCATCGGCTATACCTTCAAGAAGAACGTGTTCTTCGGCATCGGCGACCTGACGCTCTCCGTCATTGGCCGCAACCTGTTCATGCTCTACTGCAAGGCTCCGTTCGATCCCGAGATGACGGCCTCCACCGGCAACTACTACCAGGGCATCGACAAGTTTATGACGCCGAGCACGAGAACTATCGGCTTCAATGCAAAACTTAAATTCTAATTATTTCCTTACGACAATGAAACATATCCTATATTCCGCCATAGCATTGGGGCTGGCCTTAGGTCTCGGCTCCTGTACTGAGAACTATGAGGACTACAACCGTAATCCGTCGGGCGTGAGCAAGGAGGAGATGGAGCAGGGCGGCTACTCGCTCATTGCTGCCATGAACAACCTTGAATCGTGGATTATCCCCACCGACGTCAATACCAACCAGTTTACCGAATGCCTCTTTGGTGGGAGCTACGGTGGTTATATCGCCGACAGCAACCCGGGCTTCGCTGGCAAGAACTTCGCCCAGTATTCTCCTGAGAACGGATGGAACCGCGTGATGTTCAAGGACATCATCCCTAAGGCTTTTATCTACAGCAATGAGGTGAAGAACGTTACCGACGACCCTGTGCCATTGGCCGTCGCACAGATTATCAAGGTGTCCATCATGCAGCGCGTCACCGACGCCTATGGCCCCGTGCCTTATTCCAAGGTGGGTGCCGACGGCCAGATTACTGCCGCCTACGACGGTGTGGAAGACATCTACAACACGATGCTCTCTGAGCTCGAGCAGGCCGTCAACACCATGACCGAGAACCGCACCAGCGATTTCAACGCCAAGGCCGACCGCATCTATGGCGGCAGCGTGGAGAAGTGGATCAAGTTTGCCAACTCGCTGCGCCTGCGCATGGCCATGCGCATCAGCAACGTGGCTCCCGACAAGGCCAAGGCCGTGGCCGAGGCCGCTGTCAACCACGAGGTGGGTGTGATGACCAGCAACGACGATGACGCCGAGCTGACCCTCTCCAGCACCAACCCCTTCGAGGTGGTGATGTATGAGTACAACGGCGGCGACTCCCGCGTCAGCGGCGACATTACGTCGTATATGAACGGCTACAAGGACCCGCGCCGTGCGGCCATGTTCACGCCGACAACGTTTAAGGATTACACCAACCAGTTCATCGGCATCCGCTCAGGCATCAGCATCCCCGACGGCGATGTGGCCCACAGCTATTCCAACTACAAGGTGGCCACCGACACCAAGCTCATCATTATGAATGCCGCCGAGGTGGCTTTCCTCCGCGCCGAGGGCGCATTGAGGAACTGGAATATGGGCGGAACGGCCAAGCAGTTCTACGAGCAGGGTGTCAAGCTGTCGTTTGACCAGTGGGGCGTGAGCGGTGCCGACAGCTACCTGGCCGACAACACCAGCACACCGGCCAAGTACACCGACCCCGCCGGCGCCAACAGTTACACCGGCACCACGTCGACGGTGACTATCGCCTGGGACGATGCCGCCAACTTCGAGACCAACCTTGAGCGCATCATCACGCAGAAGTGGATTGCCAACTTCCCGCTCGGCCAGGAGGCCTGGGCCGAGATACGCCGCACCGGCTATCCCAAACTCATGCCCGTGGTGGTCAACAACAGCGGCGGTGTGGTGAGCAGCGAGCGCGGTCCCCGTCGTCTGGCCTATCCGCAGGAGGAGCGGCTCAACAACCAGGAGAACTACCAGCAGGCTGTCAGCACGTTGCTCGGCGGTGCCGACAACATGGCTACCGACCTCTGGTGGGCCAAGAAACAGTAATAACATTAATCACAGATACGAATGAAACGTTTTATCAATCATATATTCCTGTCGGCCTGCTGTCTCGCAGGAGCCTTCACCTTTGGCAGCTGCGACACCGATGTGGAGCCGGTCGACCTCAACGAACCCGACATCAGCCGTCAGAACAGCCAACTCTATGAGCAGTATCTGACCAACCTGCGCGACTACAAGGCCGCGCCTCACAAAACGGTTGTCGCTTATTTCGACAACTCGGTGAAGCAACCGTTCTCGCAAGGACAAATCATGACGGCGGCTCCCGACAGCATCGACTATCTCGTTGTCACTTCGCCTGTCAATACCACGGAGGCAGAGATGGAGCAGATGGCCGAGTTGCGCGCTAAGAAAGGCACCAAGGTGCTTTACAGCATCAACTTCGAGAGCATCCAGAGCGACTACAATGTCCTGCTCAAGGACTTTGAGGCCAATCCCGACAATGCCGACAAGACATTCATCTCGTTTAACGACTTCCTCGTTGACAGCGTCCGCACGGCCCTCACTTATTGCTCGAAGTACAACTACGACGGCATCGTGATGGCCTATCAGGGCAAATTCAAGCTCTACATGAGCGATGAGGAGAAAGAACTCTATACTGGCTACGAGAACGACTTCATCGGCATCGCCACCGACTGGGCACAGCGCAACACCGACCGTATCGTGCTGTTCCAGGGTAAGCCTCAGAACGTGATGGACCAAACCATCTTCTCGCTTGCCAAATACATCATCCTGCCCTGCTCCGACCAGACCTCGCAGTCGGGCATGGCCAAGGTGGTGAGCATGGCGGCCGCCGAGGGCGTGCCTACCGACAAGTTCATCCCCCTCGTCTCGATGACTTCCCTCGATGCCACCGACAAGAAGACCGGCTATTGGGGCTCGGCCGTCGCCGTGACTGAGGCTGCCCGCTGGGTGGCCGCCAGCCATGAGGAAATGACCATCACCGGCCTCGCCATCGACCTGGTCAACAACGACTATTATCATGCCGGCTTCACCTATCCTACGGTGCGGAAGGCTATCGGTATCATCAATCCATCAGTTAAAAAGTAAACACAATGAAGTCATTTATCAAATATATTACGCTGATGGCGCTGCCCGTGCTCACGCTGGCATCGTGCCAAAGCAATGACGACGATGAATTTGACAACAAGGTTGCCATCAATGCCACTTCAATGGTGGCTGAGACCATCGTCAAGGGTAGTGTCAGCTCCGCCACAAAGACCCTTGAGCTCATTACCCCGCGCCCTGTAGAGCAGGAGGTGAAGGCCTCGTTCCGCGCTGCGCCCGAACTGGTGAGCCGTTACAATATGGCTTACTATTCCTCGGCTGTGCTGCTGCCCGACAGCTGCTATGCCTGGGAGGAGAACAATGTCGTCATCAATCCCGGTAGCGTCAAGAGTACGTCGGCTACCATCAACTTCCAGAAGTTGGCCAGCCTGAGCCGCGACTCTGTCTATGTGCTGCCTGTTACGGCGCAGACGCCTGAACTTGAGCTACTGCAGTCGAAAAGCACCTATTATTTTGTCTTCCGCGCCGGCGCCCTCATCAATGTGGTGCCTGACATGGAGAAGAATAATATCCGCATCAACTGGAAGAACACGGCGATGATCAACAGTATGTCGCAGTTGACTTTCGAGGCCCTTATCCGTGCCCGCGACTTCGACCGCCTCATCTCTACCGTGATGGGCATTGAGGGCTATTTCCTCATGCGTATTGGAGACGCCGGTGTGCCAAGCAACCAGATTCAGATTGCCACCATCAACGGCAACCTCACCAACAGCGACCTTCAGTTGCAGACCAACAAGTGGTACCACCTGGCCCTGACCTACGATGCCTCCACGGGTACAGTCCAGGTGTATGTCAACGGCCGTAAGATGCTGGAGGAAACCAAGCGTCTCGGCAATATCGACCTGACCAATGGAGAGTTCTACATCGGCCGCTCCTATGAGGACAGCCGCTACCTCTGCGGCAACATCTGCGAGGTGCGCATATGGAACGTCGTCCGCACGCAGGAGGAGATTGCTGCCAATCCCTACTATGTCGACCCCGCCTCTGAGGGCCTTGTCGACTACTGGAAGCTCGACGATATGTCAACCAATGTCGTGAAGGACTACACGGTGTATGGCAACGACGGCACGGCCAAGAGCACGCTGTCGTGGCAGAACGTGTCGCTGCCTGAGAAATAAACCCTATTAAAACAGACAAGAATACGCTATGAAACAATATCTGAAATATATGTTGGCATTGCCCCTTGGAGCCTTCCTCCTTGGCGCATGCAGCAATGCCGACGTCGACCTCACGCAGGTTGATGAGTCGAGATACCAGACCAGTGAGGTGCCTGTGGCCTACTTGGAGAGCAAGTACGGCACGACCGACATCGACTCCGTAATCTTCAACAATGAGGGCAAGACACCCTTTATCGTCAAGTCGTCCGTGGCCGGCAAGTCGGCCGGACAGGCCACATTGGGCTATGATGCCACCGTGCTCGAGCAGTACAACAAGGAGCATGGCACCAGCTATCAGGCCATGCCCCAGGACCTCGTAGCCATCGAGGCCGCCAACGGCGACACCGTCAACGTGAGCTACAAGACCGCCGAGTCGCTGCCGCAGGGCAAGTATGCCATTCCTCTCTCGCTGAAAGGAAGCAGCGTGTCGAAGGAAAAGGGCGACTTCGTGCTGCTGGTCGATGACATCAGCAAGATGCCCAACTGCCACAAGGACAACGGACTGCAGGTCATCAGCTGCATGGAGGTCAACGATGCCAACCCGCTCTATAACCTCTGCTTCACCCTCAAGAAGTCGGGCAAGTATTTCTTCGACCAGGTCATCATGTTCTCTGGCAATATCAACTATGATGCCGCCACGGGCCGCGTGTATAACTACAACAACGAGAACGTGCAGCATCTGCTCGACTACAAGGAGAAATACCTTGAGCCGCTGCAGCAGAAGGGCATGAAGGTTATCCTCGGTATCCTCGGCAACCACGACCGCGCCAGCATCATGAATCTCACCGAGGCCGGTGCCAAGGACTTTGCCCTTGAGCTGAAGAGCGTGATGGATGCCTACAACCTCGACGGCATCTTCTTCGACGACGAGTACTCCAATCCCGGTAACTATCCCGGCTTCGAGCCCAATGGATCCTCTTACAACTTCTCCCGTCTGGCTTACTACCTCAAGCAGTATGCCCCCGACAAGTTGGTCGAGGTTTACGTCTATAGCGGCACGAGCAGCATGACGGAGGTCAACGGCAAGCAGCCAGGTGAGTTCCTCGACTATGCCATCGCTGACTATGGTGATATGCACGAAAGAAGTGAAAGCTATCCTGGTCTACCCAAAACAGGCTTTATCATGGGTTCTTCTGAATTTGCCAGAGGATACATAATCGATTCTTATGATTGTGAAAAAATTGTAGAAAGAGGCTTGGGCGGCACCATGATCTTCTCTCTTGCTCCTGAGCATACCGACTTGGACTGCATGAATCGCATTGCAAAAGCCTTCTACGATGATGAGGTCGTACAGACAGGCAGCTATAGTAAGGACTGGTAAACAATAGAACAGATTATGAAAACTAAATATTTCTTTTTGAGTGTTGTGTCGGCTCTGGCACTTACCGCCACATTCACGGCGTGCAGTGATGACGATGACCCCACACCGCAAGTGGTGGAGACCAAGTCGCTCACGGTAGATACAGACACGCTGAAGATGGATGTGGCCGCCACATCGACCTTCAATATCACTGACGGCGGCGGCGATTACAAGGTGTTCTCCGAGAATCCCGAGGTGGTGACGGTTACCTTGGAGAACAACACCGTGTCGGTGACTTCCCTTAAGAAGGGCAAGACCGGTGTCGTCATCTCCGACGCGCAGGGCAACTACAAGCGCGTCATGGTGCAGTCGATGTATATGACGATGAGCCTCGACAAGGAGGAAGTCAGCATCGGCATCAAACTCGGACACACTGATGGCAGGGCTTCTGTCACCGTTACAGCGGGCAATGGAGGCTACACGGCTGTCGTGGCCGACGAGAACGTCGCCACGGCTAAGGTCAGCGGCGACAAAATAGTGCTTACTGCTAAGGCTGAGGGATCCACTACGCTCACCGTAACCGACATGATGGGTCTGACGAAGACCATTCCCGTGACAGTCACCAGCACGAGTGTTGCCTACACTGACGAGGAGAAGCAGGAGATTGTCAATACCCTTACCGACAACACGATGGTTTGGGATGGCCAGCAGGCCATGAGCTGGGGAACCTACGCTATGGTAAAGGATGGTGACAACAATGTGGTCACATGGGATTACTACGGCTACTACTACATGAGGTTCAATGTTGGCTCAGACCTGACCGTCGGCACCAAGACCGGCTGCAGGGTGGAGTCCAAGGTGGACTGGAGTTCTGATGGCGACACTTACGACAATGCCACCGTTGAAATCCTCAAGAACGACGGCAAGCGCATCTGGGGTATCGTCTATGTCGTTAAGGACAACTATCTGCACTACGGCTACTTCTGCATGGGCTTGTAATGCCACTGTTTAATGCACACTGCTTAAAGCACATTGCTTAGTTTTTAGGTCAGGCAGCGGAGCTGTGCGGCGTTTTGCCCATGGTTCCGTTGCTTTTTTGTGGTAAAACTTGCCTGTCTCAGGATTTCGCGCTACCTTTACCACGCAAAACAGCACCGCTTATGATATACTGGTTAGCCCTCTTCATCAACATTCTCTCTTTCGGTGCCGTCGGCGACGGCGCCACCGACAACACCGCGGCCATCAGCCGCGCCTTGGCCGAGTGCCATCGGCAGGGTGGGGGACGGGTGGTCGTGCCGGCGGGAGTCTTCGTCACCGGCTCCGTCCATGTGCCTTCGGGTGTGACGCTCTGGCTCGACAGCCAGGCCGTGGTCAAGGGCAGCGCTGACCTTGCACGCTACCAGCCGCTCCGCACGCGGGCCGACCTGAGCCGTTACAGCACCGGCCTGGGTACCGTCAACGACAACGACGCCGCCAACCCGCAGTGGGCATTGGCTCTCATCCATATCGTCGATGCCGACCATGCGGGCATTGCGGGCAGCGGCACCATCGACGGCAGCAACGTGCGCAACCGGCTTGGCGAGGAGGGCATGCGCGGGCCGCATGCCGTCATCATTGCCAACAGCCGCCATGTCAGGGTGACAGGCATACGCATCACCAACGCGGCCAACTATGCCATTCTCGGCTATGAGCTGCGGAAGGCCAGCTTCGACCACCTGTGCATCGACGGCGGCTGGGACGGCATCCACCTGCGGGGAACGACCAGGACCCGCATCAGCCATTGCCGGCTTTCCACCGGCGACGACGGCATCGCCGGTGGCTATTGGCAGAGGATGACCGTCAGCCACTGCGACATCAACTCATCCTGCAATGGCATCAGGATGATACAGCCGTCGGAGCGCCTCACCGTGGAGGATTGCACTTTCAGCGGCCCCGGCCGCCACCGGCACATCACCTCGGGCAAGACCACCAGCGATGCGGCCATCAGCCTTGAGCCGGGCGGGTGGGGGCCGAGCCCAGGGTTGACCGACCGCGTGACGCTGCGCCGCATCAGTTGCCAAAGTGTACTCACCCCGCTCTCGGTTACGTTGGCTGAGGGTTGTCCGCTGGGTCGGCTGAAAGTTGAACAGCTCAAGGGCAGCGACATCACGCGCATGGCCCTGTCGGTGAAGAGCTGGGGCTCGACGAGGGCCGGGCGTGTCAGCCTGCGCGACGTCAGCCTGTCGTTCCGCGGCATCGACGACCCCGCACTCCCCGACAGCTTCCGCAACCTGCCGTTCGACAAATGGCCCTTCTTCCCCTCCTTCGGCCTCTATTTCCGTAATGTCGACCTTGTGAGGCTCAGCCGCGTCAGCTGCACCACCGTGGGCAGGGACTACCGCCCGATGATGGTCACCGACAGCGTGGGCAGGCTGACCCGGAACTGAGGTTTATGTTTAATTAACGGTTTTTCCTTAAGGGAACGGCGGGGTGAAATTGTTATAATTATAGCACCCTATATGACTTGCATCAACTTATAACTATAAAACATTAGCATAATGACACACATTCCTTTTGAGAACCGGCCAGTAGGTTGCAACGACCCGCTTTGGCGCTACAGTAAGAATCCTATCATTGACCGTTACCACATTCCTTCATCCAACAGCATCTTCAACAGTGCTGTCGTACGTTTCGGCGACGGCTTCGCGGGCGTCTTCCGCTGCGACAACAAGGCTGTGCAGATGAATATCTTCGCCGGCTTCAGCAAAGACGGCATCAACTGGGACATCAATCCCGACCCCATACAGTTTGAGGCAGGCAACACCGACATGATTGTGAGCGAGTATAAATACGACCCGCGTGTGACCTGGATTGAGGACCGCTACTGGATTACCTGGTGCAACGGCTACAATGGTCCGACTATCGGCATCGGCTATACGTTTGACTTCAAGACCTTCTACCAGTGCGAGAACGCTTTCCTGCCCTTCAACCGCAACGGCGTGCTCTTCCCGGAGAAAATCAACGGCAAGTACGCGCTGCTCTCGCGTCCGAGCGACAACGGCCATACGCCCTTTGGCGACATCTTTGTCAGCTACAGTCCCGACATGAAGTACTGGGGCGAGCACCGCTGCGTGATGCGTCCCACGCCGTTTGAGGAGAGTGCCTGGCAGTGCACCAAGATTGGCGCAGGTCCTATCCCCATCCTCACCGACGAGGGCTGGCTGCTGTTCTACCACGGCGTCATCACCACGTGCAACGGCTACCGCTATTCGATGGGCGCCGCCATCCTCGACCGCGAGAACCCCGCGAAGGTGCTCTACCGTTCGCGCTATTACCTGCTCGGTCCTGCCGCACCTTACGAGCTGCAGGGAGACGTGCCTAATGTGGTGTTCCCCTGCGCCGCATTGACCGAGGGCAACAAGGTGTGCGTGTATTATGGTGCCGCCGACACTGTGACCGCATTGGCCTTCGGCTACATCGACGAGATCATCGACTTTGTGAAGCAACATCATTACAACGGCAACCTGCCCAAATAATATGAAACGACTATCTCTCTTTACCATCGTTCTGTTGGCGGCGCTGATGCCCCTCTGCGCCACAGCAGGTGAACTCACGAAATACATCAATCCGCGTATCGGCACCGGTGGTCACGGTCACGTGTTCCTCGGCGCCAATGTGCCGTTTGGCTACATCCAGTTGGGTCCCACCGAGCATACACGCGGCTGGGACTGGTGCTCGGGCTATCACGACAGCGACAACGTGTTGTTGGGCTTCAGCCATACCCACCTCAGCGGGACGGGTATCGGCGACTTAGGCGACATCACCCTGCTGCCCGTAGCCTCTGTCGAACAGGATACCGCTGTGTTCAACCACAGCGATGAGACCGTGCGCGCAGGTTACTACAGCGTTAATTTGCACAACCCCGACGTCACTGTTGAGCTGACTGCCACCGAGCGTTGTGGCATGCACCGCTACACCTTCCATAAGGACGCTCCGGCTTATATCCGCCTCGACCTCAACATCGGCATCGGATGGGATAAGGTCTATGCCTCCGACTTCCAGTTTGACGGCGCCAGTCAGGTGTCGGGTCTGCGCTTTTCCACCGGTTGGGCAAAGGACCAGAAGGTATATTTTACGGCGCAGTTCTCACAGCCGCTGAAGCTCGTAAAGAGTGGTCAGGGCTACGGCGTGTTCCAGCTGAGCAAGCCCGGTGAGCCGCTGCTCGTGCGTGTGGGCCTGTCGGCAACGAGCATTGATGGCGCCAAGCGCAATCTGCAGGCCGAAATCAACAATTGGGACTTCGACCGCATGGCTAAGGCTGCCGATGAGGCTTGGGAGAAGCAACTCGCCAAGATTAATATCTCGGCCAGCGACGAGGTGAAGCAAATTTATTATACGGCTGTCTATCATGCATTCAACGCCCCCTCCATCTTCAACGATGTCGACGGCAGCTATCGTGGTGCCGACGGTCAGGTGCATCGCGATGCATCGGGTCACAACTACACCACCTTCTCGCTGTGGGATACTTATCGCGCCGAGATGCCGCTGCTGTCGGTCGTTGAGCCGACGCGAGCCGCTGACATGGGTCGCACCTTCCTGCGCATCGCCGACGAGCAGGGCCGCTTGCCGGTGTGGCATCTCATGGGTAATGAGACCGACTGCATGGTCGGTAATCCGGGTGTCATCGCTTTGGCTGACATGGTGCTGAAAGGCCTGGTCACCGACAAACAGCATGCCCTCGAGGCCATGAAGACCACGATGGAGACGCCGGGCCGCAGCTTGGAACTGTTCAATAAGTATGGTTATATTCCCATGGACTTGGATCCGACACACGAGACGGTGGCCAAGACGCTGGAATACGCCATTGCCGCCGACGCCGTGGGGCGTGTGGCCAACAGCATGGGCGACAAGCAGGCAGCCGAACTCTACACGCAGCGCGGTAAGGCTTATCAGCAACTCTTCGACCCGCAGACGCAGTTCATGCGTGGCCGCAGTGTAAAGAAAGAATGGCGTACGCCGTTCAACCCCTTCCACGCCGTTCACCGCATGGATGACTACACTGAAGGAAACGCCTGGCAATACACTTGGCTGGTGCCTCAGGATGTGCATGGACTGGTGAAATGCTTCCCCTCGGAGAAGGCGTTCTGCACCAAGCTCGACTCGCTTTTCATTGTTCAAGGTGACCTCGGCGCAGAGGCCTCGCCCGACATCTCGGGTCTTATCGGACAGTATGCGCACGGCAATGAGCCCAGCCAACACATCATCTATATGTACAACTACATCTGTAAGCCTTACAAGGCTGCACCGCTGCTGAGGAAGGTGATGAAGGAGATGTACACTACCGCCAAGGACGGACTCTGCGGCAATGAGGACGTAGGGCAGATGTCGGCGTGGTATGTGCTGTCGGCCATCGGGCTCTATCAGGTGGAGCCGGCTGGCGGTCCGTTCATCATCGGATCGCCCGTGGTCAATAAGGCCACCATCCAACTGGAGAGTGGCAAGACGTTCACCGTGGAAGCGAAGAACAACTCCGACAGTAATATCTATGTGCAGTCGGTTCAGCTCAACGGCAAGCCGCTCTCTCGCAGCTACATCACTTACAAGCAGCTCATGCAGGGTGGCAAGCTCACCCTTGTCATGGGCAGCAAACCCTCTAAGTGGGGAACAAAGAAAAATGAACGACCCTAATCAATAATCAACAATATGAATCATCTAAGGAAGAATATCTTATGCGCCGGCGCCATGCTTGTCCTGGGCATGGGTGCCTGCCACGCTCAGGCCAACAAGGTGCAGAAAGAGTTTGGCAAAGACTACATTAAGCTCGCCGCCGTCAGCACGCGCTACGTATCGAAGCGCCCGGCTGAGGCAGAGCGCCTGTTCCGCTCTGACGTCATCGAGAAGGAAATCAAACGCGTGAAGAAGTTGCTCAAGGACAATCCCTATTTGGCATACATGTTTGAGAACTGCTTCCCCAACACCCTCGACACGACGGTACATTATGCTGAGGACAGCGATGGCAACCCCGACACCTTCGTCTATACAGGCGACATCGCTGCCATGTGGGGCCGCGACTCCGGCGCACAGGTGTGGCCTTACCTGCAGTTTGCCAACAAGGACAAGAACCTGAAGAAGCTCATCAAGGGCGTTATCCGACGGCAGTTGAGCAACATCTGCATCGACCCGTACGCCAACGCCTTCAACCGTGTGCCCAATCCTAACGGCGAGTGGATGAAGGACGACTGCGGCATGAAGCCCGAGCTGCACGAGCGCAAGTATGAGATTGATTCGCTCTGCTATCCCATCCGTCTGGCCTACGAGTACTGGAAGGTGACGGGCGATGCATCTATCTTCGACAGCACGTGGGTGGAGGCCATGCAGAAAGTGCTGCAGACCTTCCGTGAGCAGCAGCGAAAGAACGGCCGTGGTCCGTACAAGTTCCTCCGCGTTACCGACCGCGCCTTCGACACCGTGGGCAATGGCGGCTGGGGTGCTCCCGTGAAGCCCGTCGGCCTCATCGCGTCGGTGTTCCGGCCCAGCGACGACGCCACCATCCTGCTGTTCCTCGTTCCCTCCAACTTCATGGCCGTGACGTCGCTCAACAAGGCTGCCGAGGTGCTGGAGACGGTCAATAACAACAACAGCCTCGCCTCACAGTGCCGCAGTCTGGCCAATGAGGTACACGATGCACTGATGAAGTACGCCGTCTACAATCATCCCAAGTACGGCAAGATTTACGCCTATGAGGTGGATGGCTTTGGCAACCAGCTGCTGATGGATGATGCCAATGTGCCGAGTCTGTTGGCTATGCCTTATCTGGGTGATGTCGCTGCCAACGACCCCATTTACCTGAACACCCGTCGCTTTGTGTGGAGTGAGGACAATCCTTACTTCTTCCGTGGCAAGTCCGGTGAGGGCATCGGCGGTCCCCACATCAGCTACGACATGGCTTGGCCGATGAGCATCATGATGAAGGCCTTCACTTCAAACGATGACAAGGAAATCAAATGGTGCATCGAGACCCTGATGCATACTGATGCCGGTACTGGTCTCATGCATGAGTCGTTCGACGTGAACAACCCCAGCCATTACTCGCGCTCATGGTTTGCGTGGCAGAATACGCTGTTCGGTGAGCTCATAGAAAAGCTTATCAACGAAGGCAAGGTCGATTTGCTCAATTCGTGCAAATAGCCTTTCGTTTCCGCGAATCTTTGTTATCTTCCTACCCACTTTGTGGGATATTGAGAAAATAAGAGATTATAATCCAATATTCTTTATATCCCACGAAGTGGGTAGGAGCAAAAGCAAAGGGGAAAAAACAAGAATGGCTGAACAGTTGCCATAACATACTTGTAATTCCGCCCTCCCCATTTGGGGGAGGGTCCTTGCGCTTTGCGCAAGGGGGTGGGGCTTTACACCAACGTTGCAACCACTTCCTCCCTGGTGCCGGGCAACATGTCGATGACCGGAATCTCGGGCATGGTGTAGCATCCGGGTTGCAGGCGCATGCTGGCGCGCGCCACGTTGACCAGCACCTGACCGGTGAGGGCCGGGTTGTTGATGCTCATGTCGAACGAGAAGCGCTGGTTCTGCGTCTTGCCGCTTACGCCCTTGCGGGTCATGTGGACGCCGTGACCCATGTCGCGCACCTCATCGACGCTCTTCACGGCAAACACATGCAGTTCGTCGTGGGCGAAATAGTCGTCGGCCTTGAGCTCGTCGTAGACTTGGTCCACGGTGTAGCCGTCTTCCAACTCCACATACACCATGCGGCGGTGGATGCCCTCACCCAATGGAATGGTCATCGACAAGGCGTTCTTCACGCCTTTCTTTGAGCGCGCCACGACGCTGTGTCCCATCGACATGCCCGGACCGAAATTGGTGTAGCTCAAGCCCTTCGGTGCAAGGCTCTCGAGCAGTACGCGCACGATGGAGTCGGAACCCGGATCCCAACCGGCAGAGATGACGCTCACGCGGCCGGCCTTCTTACAGTTCTCCATCTGCTTGGTGCGGTAGTCGAGGATAGATGTGTGGATGTCGAAGCTGTCGACGGTGTTGATGCCCAGTGCGACGATCTTTGCCGAGAGTTCGGGACAAGTACGCGTCGGTGTAGCGAGGATAGCTACATCGACATTCTTCAGTTTTGTGATGTCGTCAACCACCTCATAGGGCGTCAACTCAAGTGGCTTGTCTTTGTCGCCCTGACGACGAACGATGCCGGCAATTTCAAAGTCGGGTGCAGCCTCGAGGGCTTGTACGCTGAAGTGGCCGATGTTGCCGTAGCCCACCACAGCTGCTCTAATCTTCTTCATATTTCTTTTATTGGTTTGTTATGTTGGCTTGATGTCATTGCATCTTCTCTGTCTGCAAATTTACGCATTTATCTTGAGAAAATCCTTTGCTATCTCACGGAAATTTATTAAGTTTGTGGAAAAATAGCAGTAACTATGGCAAACTATCCAATTGGCATACAGACATTCAGCGAGATTCGCAACAACGATTATTTGTATGTTGACAAGACGAAGTACATTTATGAGGTGACGCATCCTGGCAAGTATGTGTTCCTCTCCCGTCCCCGTCGTTTCGGCAAATCGCTGCTCACGAGTACGTTCGACGCCTACTTCTCCGGCCGCAAGGACCTGTTCAAGGGGCTTGCCATTGAGCAGCTTGAGAAGGAGTGGAAGCAATATACTGTGCTGCATTTCTCTTTGGCATCGGCAAAACTCGGCACCATAGAGGATTTGCATGTGCAGCTTCGCATCCAGATTGAGCGCAATGAGAAACGCCACGGTATCCACACAGACATCACCAACATCTCTGAGCGCTTCCAGAAGTTGATCACTTCACTATACGAGAAGACGGGCACGCAGGTCGTCGTCCTCATCGACGAGTACGATGCGCCGTTGCTCACCGTGCTCCACGACCACGATCGTCTCGAGCAGATGCGCACGGAGTTGCAGGCGTTCTATTCTCCGCTGAAAGATCTCGACCCCTACCTCCGTTTCGTCTTCATCACAGGCATCACGAAGTTTTCCCAGCTCAGCATCTTCTCGCAGCTCAACAACTTGAAGAATATCTCCATGAAGCCGCAATATGCCGCAATATGCGGTATCACGCAAGAGGAACTGGAGGACAACTTCCAGGATGGCATTCTGACGCTTGGCAAAGAATACGAGATGACCTCGGAACAGGTCCTGGCGAAGCTCGCACAGACCTACGACGGCTACCATTTCGCACACAATAGTCCGGGCGTCTACAATCCCTTCAGCCTGCTCTCGGCTATGGATAACTGCGACTTCGACCATTACTGGTTCTCCACGGGCACGCCGACGTTTCTCGTCAACATGCTCAAACACTTCCACGCCGACATCACAAAGATTGACGGCAGCGAGGTGTGGGCTTCCGACTTTGATCAGCCTACGGAGAACATGCAGTCCATCCTGCCGCTGTTCTATCAGAGCGGCTATATCACCATCAAGGGTTATGACCCAGTCATGCAATTCTACACGCTCGGCTATCCCAACGAGGAGGTGAAGGTGGGGCTGATGCGTATCCTCATTCCTTACTATGTCCACACTGGCAATGTAGAGGCGTCACACGCCGTTGGCCGGATGTATCAGGCTTTGCGTAAGGACGATATGGATGGCTGTCTCAAGGCGATGCAGGAGTTCATTTCTACGATTCCTTATCAGGAGAACACGCTCAAAGATGCGCCGACCACGGAGGGCCACTTCACCGCGATGCTCTACGTGATGTTCTCATTGCTCAATGTCTATGTCGAGTCGCAGGTGCGCAACGCCAAGGGCCGCCTGGATATTCTCATCAAGACTGATACGACCATCTATGTCATGGAACTGAAAATGAACGGCGACCTTGACAAGGCGCTGCAGCAAATCGACGAGAAGGACTACACGATTCCTTACCAGTCCGATGGCCGCAAGGTCGTGAAGGTCGCCATCAACTTCTCCACTGAGGATAGAACGATAAAAGAGTGGAAGATTGAATAAGGAGTCTGCTAACGCTGATCGTTGTCATCTTCATCATCGTTATCGTCGAAGTCCTCATCCCAACCAAACATGGCGGGTTCGATGAAGTTGTCGAGCGCGCGCCGGTCTTTCTTCGTCGGTCGACCGGTGCCGCGCTGGCGGTCGACGAAACCGCTGATGCGGCTCATCTCGAGCAGTTCATACTGCTTCGGGTCGGTGACGTTCTCATACACCTGCGGCAGAAGCTTGGCGCCGACGCGTTGCTCGATGCATGCCAGTACCTTGAACGAGTAGGTGATAGGCGGCTTGCGCACGTTGATGGTCTCACCGGCCTTGATGATGTGGCTGGGCTTCACGTTGACGCCACCGACCGTCACGCGGCTGTTTTTGATGGCGTCGACGGCTTGACTGCGTGTCTTATACACGCGAGCGGCCCACAGCCATTTGTCGATGCGTGCCGAGGGTCCGGCCTTCGGCATCTTGGGTAAATTGTCTTGTGCCATGCCTTGAAAGGTTATCGTTTGGCGCGTTTGCCAAGTTTATTGTATTGGTTCATCGTGTTGTCAATGCCCTGCAGCACGAAGCTCTTGGCGATGTCTACGCTGAGGTCGAGCGTGGGCTGCAGTATCTTCATGTCGTCGTCGGAATAGTGGCCCAGCACCCAGTCAATCTGACCACCGCGCGGATAGTCGTTGCCGATGCCGATGCGCAGGCGGGCAAAGTCTTGTCCGATGAGCTGCATGATGTGGCCCAGTCCGTTGTGTCCGCCATTGCTGCCGTTGGCTTTCAGACGGAAGTCGCCCAAGGGTAGCGCCACGTCGTCGCTGATGACGAGCAGCCGTTGCTGGTCGATCTTCTCTTCGTTGAGCCAGTAGCGCACGGCGTTGCCCGAGAGGTTCATAAAGGTCGTGGGCTTGAGCATGAATATTTTCCGGCCCTTGAGCGAAGCCTCGGCCACAAAGCCGTAGCGGCGGTCGCGCCATTCAGCATTGAGGTTGGCGGCCAGTGCGTCGACGGCCATCCAGCCGGTGTTGTGGCGGGTGCCGGCGTATTCGTCACCCGGGTTGCCCAAACCACATATCAGGTATTTGTCCATAGTCTAAATGATAAAAACGAAAAAAGGTAAAAAGGGGTGGTGAGCAAAGCTACCTGAACCCTTTTTACCTTATATTGTCTTGCTGAAACAGCTGAATTACTCAGCAGCAGGAGCGTCAGCAGCAGGAGCTTCGGCGCCTTCCTCGGTCGTGTCAGCGGTTGCAGCGTTACGGGTCATCTTCACAGAGCAGACTACCACGTCCTTGCTGGTAGCCAGCTCAAGGCCTTCGTAAGCCAGCTCACCCACCTTGATGCTCTTACCAATCTTAAGGTTGGTCACATCAACGTCGAGGTGCTCAGGAATCTGCTGATAGGGAGCGGTAACGTCAATCTTGCGGATAGAGAGGTTCATGCGACCACCGTCACGCACACCCTGTGCCAGACCAACGAGCTTCACGGGGATGCCGATGGTGATAGGCTTCTGGTCGTTCACCTCATAGAAGTCAACGTGAAGGGGAGCGTCGGTCACTGGGTGAAACTGAATCTCCTTCATGATGGCGGTGTGCTCAGTGCCGTTGATGTTCAACTTCACCACATAGATGTGGGGTGTATAGATGAGCTTGCGGAGCTCGTTGAATGATGCAGCGAAAGCCATGGCAACGGGTTTGCCGTTGGCGTCCTTTTGCTCACCATAGATGTTGCAGGGGATGAAACCCTCTTTGCGCAGCTGCTTGGAAGCTTTCTTACCCAGCTCCTCGCGCTTCTTGCCGATAATGCTAATCTCTTTCATAAAACTTGTGTTACTCTAAATTAATTAATGATTGATTAATTCGCCATCACACTGGAAATCTTTTTCCCAATCTGAAAATGCGGTGCAAAGGTACGGCTTTTTATTTTGTTTTGCCAATCTTTATGAAAAAAAATAGAATATTTACCGCAATCTTTTGTCAATAGGGGAGAAATTGCTACTTTTGCAATGTTAATCGAGCTAAAGAGTTAGAGAGATGATCAATCGTGAATTAATCCGCATTAAGGTAGTCCAGTTGACCTACGCTTATTACCAGAATGGTGATAAGAACATCGATGCGGCGGAGAAAGAGCTGCTGCTCAGCCTTTCGAAAGCCTATGACCTTTATAATTATTTGCTGGAACTCATTATTGCCGTGACGCAGGAGGAGCGCGAGCGCGTCGAAAAACGCACACAACTGGCGGCAAGTGAGGATAAGACACTTCCTTCCCAGAAATTTATCACCAACCGCTTTGAACTGCAGTTGGAAGAGAATAAGATGCTCAATAGTTTTATTGAGGACAAGGGATTGGCATGGGCCGACAGTAAGGAGTTTGTGCGTAACCTTTGCAATCAGATAGAGCAGTCGCAGATTTACACCGACTACATGTCGACCCCCGACGGCGACTACGAGGAGGACCGCGAGACGTGGCGTAAGCTGTACAAGCAGTTCATCGAGGAGAACACCGACCTGGATGCCCTGCTCGAGGACAAGAGCATCTATTGGAACGACGATAAGGAGATTGTCGATACCTTCGTATTGAAGACCATCAAGCGCTTCGACCCGAAGAACAAGGCCGACCAGGAGCTGCTGCCCGAGTATAAGGATGAGGAGGATAAAGAGTTTGCCCGCAAGCTTTTCCGCGCCACCATTCTCAATGCCGACAGCTATCAGCGCTACATGAGCGAGGCTTCGCGCAACTGGGATTTCTCGCGTCTGGCTTATATGGATGTGGTCATCATGCAGATTGCCATCGCTGAGATGCTGAGCTTCCCCAATATCCCACTGCAGGTGACCATCAACGAATACGTCGAGTTGGCCAAGGCTTATTCGACGCCTCGCAGTGGCGGTTACGTCAACGGCATGCTCGACGGCATCGCCCGGTTCCTCGTCAAGCAGGGTAAACTGCTGAAGCCGCTGCCCGAGCGCCCTGAGCGTCCCGCCGAACAGCAACAGCGTCCAGCCGGTCGGGAGCAGTACGGTAATCGCGGCTATGGCAACAATGGCTATGGCAACAATGGTGTGCGCCGCAATAATGGCATGCGCCGCAACGACGACTACGCTGGCCCGACGGGTCCGACGCGCTTCGTCCATCGGCCCCGCATCAATGAAAGCAATGCCAACAACGAGGGAACTGCCGACACCAAGCCTCAGACTTCCCAGACGCCTGAGACACCGCAGGCACCGGAGACGCCGGCTGACAACGGTACGCAAGAATAATCCAAGCATAATAACAAATCAATAATTAAATAGACTATGACTTCTTTACTATTGGCTGCAGCTCCGCAGCAGAATGGTTCCACCGGTATGGGCGGCATGATTTTCATGCTCATCGCCATCTTCGTTATCATGTGGTTCTTCATGGTAAGACCCCAGCAGAAGCGTCAGAAGAAGATTCGCGAGTTCCAGAATTCGCTGCAGGAAGGCAGCAAGGTGGTCACCGGCGGTGGCATCTACGGCACCGTGAAGCATATCGATCAGGCCAAGAACACCATTGACGTCGAGATTGCACATGGTGTGGTGATTACCGTTGACAAGGGCTATGTCTTCCAGGATGCAGCCCAGCAACAGCCTAATGCATAGGCTTAAACAGCTATATCATTTTATCAGAGAGTCCTTGTCGGGTTTCTCCTACAAGGACTTTTTGGTTTTCCTCTTCTTCTTCTGTCTGAGCGGTGTCTTCTGGTTGATGATGACGCTCAACGAGACTTACGAGGTAGAGTTTCCTGTTGCCGTGCGCATGGTCGGCGTGCCCAAGAACGTGGTCATCACGTCGGAGATGTCCGACACCGTTCGTGTGACCATCCGCGATAAGGGCTACGTCATTCTGGCCTACAAAGGTACCAACCAGCTCAAGCCGGTGAAGATCAACTTCGCTACTTACGCCAACCGTGAGACCGGGGTGGGGCAGGTGCCGTCGCTCGATGTACAGAAACTCATCCGCCAGCAGCTCGCCGGCTCGTCGACCATCGTCAGTCTGAAAGCCGACCGGTTGGAGTTTAACTTCAACTTCGGTCGCAACCGTAGGTTCCGCGTCCGACTCGTTGGGCATATCGTTCCGGGTGACAACTACTACCTTTCGCATGTGCAGATTACGCCTGACGTGGTGACGGTGTATGCGAGCAAGAAGATACTCGACGAAATCGCCGCCGTGGTGACGGAGCGGCTCGACATGGTTAACTTCGAGGATACGGTGACGCGCGTGGTGAAACTGAAGCCTATACCGGGCGCGAAGATTACGCCGAAGACGGTGAAGGTGACGCTCTTCCCCGACGTGCTGACCGAGGGCACCGTCGATGTGCCGATAACGACCATCAACAAACCGGATAACCTCGTCGTCAGGACATTCCCGCAGTCGGTGACGGTGAAGTTCAGTGCCGGCGCTGTGGTCTACCGGCAGGTGAAACCATCCGATTTCACCGTGACCGTCGACTACAACGAGATTGTCCAGCATCCATCGGATAAGTGCACCATTCACCTGCAAAACAACTCCCACTTCGCGCGCAACGCCTCACTGGAAATCAATCAGGTGGATTATCTCATTGAACAGCAATGAAGTATATCGCGATAACCGGTGGCATTGGCAGCGGCAAGAGTTATGTGTGCGGCTTGCTTGAGCGGCAGGGCATCAGTGTGTATGACTGCGATGCCCACGCCAAACGGCTGATGGCCAGCGACTATACCTTGCAGGGGCAGTTGCAGCGACTTGTGGGCGATGCGGTGTTCAGCAACCACGTGTTGCAAAAGCGGGTGTTGGCCGAATATCTGTTGGCTTCGGAAGCCAATAAGCAGGCTGTTGACGATGTCGTCCATCCAGCCGTCGCCGCCGACTTCATGCGCAGCGGCAGTCAGTGGCTCGAGAGCGCCATCCTCTTCGACAGCGGGTTCAACCGCCGGGTGCCCTTCAGCTTCATCGTCTGTGTCTCTGCGCCTGAGGAGGTGCGTGTCAGTCGTGTGATGGCGCGTGACCATATCAGCCGGGAGAAAGCCTTGGAATGGATTGGCCGTCAGTGGCCGCAGGAAAAGGTGGAGCAACAAAGCGACTTCGTCATCGTGAACGACGGCAATGAGGACCTCGACCGTCAGGTGGCGCTGCTATTAAATAAGGTGAAACAAATCTGATTATTCAATTAACATCATAAAATAAGGACAAACAATGGAAACGATAATTTCTATCGCCGGCAAGCCAGGACTCTACAGACTGGTTTCCCGTGGTAAGCAGAACTTGATTGTTGAAGCTATCGATGCTACGCATCGCCGCATGCCGGCTTTCGCTACCGACCGTGTGACGAGCCTCGGCGACATCGCCATGTATACCGATGCTGATGACATCGCCCTTTGGGAAGTGCTGACGAAGGTTGGCGAGAAAGAGGGCAGTAAGGTGGCCAGCATCAACTATAAGAAATGCTCTTCGAAAGAGTTGCGCGACTACTTCGCTGAGGTACTGCCCAACTACGACCGCGACCGCGTCCACGACAGTGACATCAAGAAGCTGCTGCAGTGGTACAACATCCTCGTGGAGAATGGCTACACCAATTTCAAGGAGGTACTCGCGCCGACCGAGGGCGACAATGTCGACGACCGCAAGGACGCGTAAAGCAGATCGGGCAAACTACAGCAGAGGGGACATACCAGTGACATCGCCTGGTATGTCCCCTCTTTGTATTCGAGTACTTGACGTGAAGTACTGACCCCCGCAAACCATGCTATGATACTGTTGATGCCATTCGGGGATTAGGGTTGGGATACCCCCCCTACGGTGTCACCATCTTGGCATTGGTCTGCGGCATTGCCATTTTGGTGTTGCTCAGCGGTGTTGCCACGCGCGACGGCTTTTCCCGTTAGGGATGGACCAGCGTGCCAATCTCGTCGCCGTCAATCACCTTTTTCAGGTTTCCGACGACGTCCATGTTGAACACGTAGATGGGGAGGTTGTTGTCCTGACACATGCAGATGGCAGTGAGGTCCATCACCTTCAGTCCGCGCTCGAGCACTTCGTGGTAGCTGATGTCCTTGAACTTCTTCGCCGTCGGGTCCTTCTCGGGGTCGGCGGTATAGACGCCGTCGACGCGTGTGCCTTTGAGCATGACGTCGGCCTCAATCTCGATGCCGCGCAGTGATGAACCCGTGTCGGTGGTGAAATAGGGGTTGCCCGTTCCAGCCGAGAAGATGCAGACATAGCCAGCCTCCAGGGCCTCCACTGCCCTGAACTTACTGTAGAACTCGCCGATGGGCTCCATGCGGATGGCCGTCATCACCTTGGTCTTCACACCCTCGGCCTCAAGCGCTGAGCTCAGGGCAAGCGAGTTGATGACCGTGGCGCACATACCCATTTGGTCGCCTTTCACACGGTCGAAGCCTTTCTTGGCGCCGCTCAGTCCGCGGAAGATGTTACCGCCGCCGATGACGATGCCAATCTCCACGCCCATGTCGTGGATTTCCTTGATTTGCCGGGCATAGTCGGAGAGCCGTTCGCCGTCGATGCCGTAGCCTTGTTTGCCCATGAGGCTCTCGCCTGAGAGCTTCAGCAGAATGCGTTTAAATCTTGTCATAAGTATGGTATGATGTTGAATGGTTTGTGGGATGATTAATCGTTGATGATGAACTCCACCTCCTTGAAGGCGTAGCTGCGGATGTGGTCACCGCGGTCGCGCAGGATGAGGTGACCATCGTCCTCTACCTCGACGATGGCGGCCTCGAACTCGCCCTCACTGTCGCGATAGCGGAAGAAACCGTGACTGCGGTAGAGGTAAGACATGTAAAGCGAGACGATGCGCTCGTAGTTGCCGTTGCGGATGTCGGTGAGGTAAGCGTCGAAGCGGCCGATGATGTCCTTGAGCAACGTCATGCGGTCGGTGTCCTTGCCGATGATCTGCTTGAGCGAGACGGGGTTGGGTGCATCGCTGTGGAACGTCTCCTGATTGACGTCGACGCCAGTGCCGATGATGCAGTCCTTGATATGCCCGCCGCTCAGCGTGTTCTCGATGATGGTGCCGCTGATCTTCCGGTCATTCCAATAGATGTCGTTGGGCCATTTGATGCTGATGCCGTCGGTGTAGGCCGACAGGGCATCGCGCAGGGCCAGAGCAATGGCCTCGCTGATGATGAACTGACTCTGAATGGGTAGCCAGACGGGGTGGCAGAGGATGGAGAACAGCAGGTTCTTGCCCCGCTCGCTCTCCCAGGTGTTGGTGCCCTGACCGCGCCCCGCCGTCTGATAGTCGGCATAGGCCACGGTGAGTCGCGGCTCCTGCTGGACGCCGTCGAGCGTGGCCAACAGCGATTTCAGATAATCGTTGGTCGAATTGGTCTCGTCGATTTCGATATAATGGATGTCGGCCTGCGCCTTTGACGAACCGCCGAAGAGCGACCGAAGTGAGAACTTTGCCATAGTCGTGTGTTATTTGTTCGTGCAAATATACGTTTTTTCTTTCAATTGCGGCAAATAATTACTATCTTTGTTGCATCAACATAACACTTAGACGTATGATTGACGAACAATCCGACCGTGACGAGCGGTTTATGCGACTGGCGCTGGCTGAGGCCGAGGCGGCTTATGAGGAAGGTGAGATACCGGTGGGTGCGGTCATCGTGAGCCACGGCGTGGTCATCGCGAGGGCTCACAACCAGACCGAGACACTGCACGACGTGACCGCGCATGCCGAGATGCTTGCCATCACGGCTGCCGCCGACCGCCTTGGGGGCAAGTACCTCACCGACTGTACGCTCTACGTCACCGTGGAGCCCTGCGTGATGTGTGCGGGCGCCATAGGTTGGGCGCAGGTGAGCCGTGTGGTGTATGGTGCTGACGACGAGAAGCGTGGCTTCACCCGCTTCGCGCCGCAGGCGTTGCATCCGAAAGCTACGGTGACCAGACATCTGATGGAGGCCGACTGTCGTGCGCTGATGCAGTCATTTTTCAGGGACAGGAGGAAATAAAGGTTTCAAGCGCTTATATTACCTTGTCATTCCCAAATGGTAAATTGAAAGGAAAATGCGGGACAGGCTTTGCGTGCCTTGATGGCAGTGGTGACAGTGTAGTGGCCGACCTGGTGTCGGCCACCAGCCCTTGATATGGATTTCCCGTCAATACTGTCGATATCGGCAATTCCGTCAAAACCGGCGGATGGTGGCCGACACCAGGTCGGCCACTACACTGCTACCACTACTACGCACCAGTGGCATGCAACACTGTCACCGAGACTTCAAACCTAAAGTTCCATTGGGAGTGTAAGCCTGTCCGTGACTATTTTCCTCTTTAGAATGTATAGGCTATGCCCAAATTGAGGGCGATAAAGACCAACGACGGTTCAAACATGTAGTTGGGCTCCTTGTACTCCCGTAGCTTACCCGCATCGTCAATATAATATTGGGTGTTGTCGGAGAATACCCGATAATCAGGGTTGGCACCCCAACGGCCGGTCAGCATGTCGGCGTTGATTTGTAGGCTCAGGTGACGGCTCACCGCAAACTCGTAGCCGAAAGCGAAGTTGGCGGCAAAGTAGCTGTGATTGAAGGCCACCGGATGCTGCTTGTCGTCTTTCACACGGTCGGCATAATGCAAATAGCCGGGAGTGAGAGTGAAATACAATGCCTGCCGATGCTCATCCATCAGATAACGGAGTTTGAGGTCGGGGCCAACAAAATGACACCGCAGCAAGTCGTGACCGGAGTGACTGCCCAGAAACTTATAGCTCAATCCAACGGCGACGGAGGATGCCAGTTGATAATGATAAGCGGCGGTACCGAAGAAGATGGAGGTACCGCTATGCTCGCTGGTGAAGCTGTTCTTTCCCTTCGTAGCCAGCCCCAAGCCACCGTTGACAGACAGTTCACTACCACCTTGTTCGGTGAGCGTGATGTCGTTTTGAGATTGGGAGAATACCGATGAACTAAAGATAAGCAACAACAAGATGATGCAGAACGCTCTCTTATGAGGAAGGGTCGTCTTGCTGTTTTTATTGTTCATGCAGCTCATTTCATTTATTTCATTAATACCACTGCACGGCATTGCTGTAGCCGCTGCGCTTGTCGTATTTCAAGGCGTCGGTAAGCGTTGAGGCATTGCAGCGGAAGGTGAAGTTATAGCTTGTGTAAGGCGCCAGCACCACCGAACAGCTCATGTTGAAGCAGTGGAGGTCGCGCTGGAGTGAGGCGGTGGTCATTGATACATCGTGGTTCTCGAAGTCGTAGCCGCTCGAGAAAGAGATATTCCATCCGTCGCTGATGCGTATGTTACCGCTGACGTTGAGTGTCTGTGAGAACTTATAGGGGTAGCGCATCGTCTTGTAGTTGAACTTCTTGATATCGGTGTTCTCACGCATGGTGATACCGTAGCCGAAGGTCAACGACCAGGGCATGGAGAAGGCCATGTAGCCGTCGGCATCAGTGTCGGCCTTACCGCCACCGCTCTTCTTGGCGCCGCGCTGACCCTCAATCATCGTGTCGTCGACATTGCTCTCGATGTCGGTGTCGATGCCTTCGTCGTCCTTGCCCTTATTCTTCTTGTTCTTGTCGTCGGTGTCATCGCCACCGCCGAAGAACTTCTTGATCTTCTCGGGTGTCAGCGTGTAGGAGATGTTCTGCGACATACCCTGGAAGCGGCCCCATTTGCCCATGCCCCAGTAGGTGTGGTTGCCCACGTAAGGCTGGCCGCTCTCGTTGAGTTCGTAAGCGTAGGAGGCGAAGACCGCGTTGAGGTTGAACGTGTAGTTCTTCCACCACTTCAGGCGCAGGCGCATCGAGAGGTCGCTCAGCGGATGGTAGTCAGTCGCCATGTTGTACGACATCGAGAAGCCCAGTTCATCGATGAGGCTGATTTTCTTGTAGCCGAGGGAGTCGTCATCGCTCTTGACCTTCATCTCGATGTTGTTAGACACATCCCACGAGATGCTTCCCGTCTTGCCGCGGCCGGGCACACTGTAGAGGCCCTCGGAGTAGGGCGAATACTGCACGAGCGACACGTTGCCGTCGGCATCGGTCTTCTGATAGGTCTCGTAATAGCCGTAGCGCGATGCACCGAAGTCGGGCGCATAGCTGAAGCTCACCTGCGGGGTGATGACGTGGCGTATGGCGATAATCTTGTCGCCGAAGATTTTCCGGCTCGGCGTCCAGAAGCCATAGAGCTTGGTGCTGGCCGACAGCGACATATTCCAGTTGTAGACGTTGTAGAAACCGTAGGTCGTATCCTTCTTCTCCACCTGATTGGCCTCATCCCACGAGCGCATCACCTTGTTGGTATACATGCGGTCGGTGAAGTTGAACGACGGACTGACGTTGATGTATTTCAGTACGGTGAAGTTGGCGCTGATAGGTATGTTGTGCTGCATGCCGTTGCGCCAGTCCTTGATGAGGTTAGAGTGCATGAGTTGGTTCTCCTTCGTGCTGATGGAGTTGCTCAACTGACCGGTGTAGCTCATCGATATTTTCTCATACCATTTTTCCTCTCCTGCGGCATGCTTGCGGCGGAAGGGGTAGAAACGCGAGATGTTGATGTTGAGGTCGGGCAGCGTCATGGCAATGCTTGAGTCGCGCATGTTCTGACTGAGGTTGGCCGTTGAACTGAGCGAGAGGCCGATGCTCGAGAAGGTCGTGCTCCAGCTCACCGACGAGGTACGCGTCGACTGCGTGAGTGTCTGCGGATTATACATGCTCGTCAGGTTGTTACGCTCATAGCTTGACGTGGCGAAGTTGACACTGGCCGAAAGCGAGCTGAAGGGGTTGGCCTTGCTGTCCTGACGGTGGCTCCACTGCAGTTTGAAGCTCGTCTGGCGGGCGTAGTCGGGCATACCCTTGTCGCCTGTACGGGTGTCTTGGAAGCTGAAGTAGAAACTGCCGCTGAACTTATAACGTTTCCTGTAGTTGCTGGCGGCCGAGAAACCCCATGAGCCCTTGGTATAAATCTCGCCAAGGAGTTTGAGGTCCATCTTGTCGCTGAGGGCGAAGTAGTATCCGCCGTCGCGCAGGTAGAAACCGCGGCTGTTCTCATCGCCGTAGGTCGGCATGATGAAACCGGAGGAATAGCTCTTTGTAAACGGGAAGAAGCCGTAGGGAATGGCGAAAGGCAGGGGTACGTCGGCCACGACGAGGTAGGCCGGACCGAAGACCACATCCTTGCCCGGCCGCACCTTGGCGCGCGAGAGGGAGATATAGAAGTCGGGATGCTCCTTGTCGCAGGTGGTGTAGCGGCCGTGGGCCAGATAGACGTCGCCATTGTCGTTGCGCTTACTGATCTGGCTGCGCAGATAGCCGTCCTCCTGCTGGGTGTAGGCGTTTTGCACCAGACCCTTCTTCGACTTGAAATTGAATGCGATGGTATCGGTGTCGTAGCTGTCGCTGCCCATCTTGAATACCGGGCGCCCTTTGATACCGCCTTTCTCGGTGGAGTCGGCGGTACCCGTGGCATGCACCATGCTGCTGTCGAGACTCATGTGAATCTTGTCGCTCTGCAGGTCCATGTTCTCGTATTTCACTTCTGATGAGCCGTAGAGCCTTGCCGTGCGCGACTTGGCGTCGTAGACGAGCGAGTCCTGCGCGGTGTAATTCACCGGTGCGTCGATGCCGTTTTTCTTGGCGCGGTTGATGGAGTCGAGTTTGATGGAGTCGTCAACGGCCTTGTTGTGGTGATAGATAGCCAGCTGCAGCGAGTCCATCCCGATGGTGTCGGGTGCGGCGCTGTCGGCCTTCGGCAACCGGCCTCGAATAGAGTCTCTTTTCGCCACACTGTCCTCAACGGCCGCAGCATGCTTCTTCCGAGGAAAGAGCATACCATTGCCCGCCCATGACATAATGACTGCGCACAGAAGCAATATGACGAATAACTTTGACTTCATTTAGAATGCAAAATTACAGAATAGTTGGGGAATGGCGGAGCGTTTTCTTCTTTTTAACTATTTCTTATGAGCCTAAGAGTCTATGTGTAGGCTTTAACTCCTCACTCCTCACTCCTAACGCCTCACTTTACCAGTATGACTAAGTATTTGCTGGTGCTCCAGAATGCCTGCGGATTGGTGATGCGCAACACGTATTGCTGGTTAATGTCGCGCGAAAGGTCATAGCTCGACGACGGATGGGGCGTGAGGAGCTTCGCCGACTTTGAATACAGTTTGATCTCGTTGGTGACGCGGATATCAATCTTCGTGAAATAACTCTTGTTGAATGCCGACTGCAACACCTTGCCGTTGGTCAGGATGCGCTGGTCACGCAGTTCACTCTTGGTGCCGAAGACATACCACGCCGTGTTCAGCTGCGTCTCCTGGTTGTTGATGGTCTGCGTCTTTTGATCGCTCTCCGTCTGCAGGTCGCTGACGTTGCTGTTGAGGTCGGCAATGGTCTGGTCGAGTTCGGCGATGTGAATGTCTTTCGCATCGAGTTCGGCGCGCAACTGCTGCAGTTGCTGGTCCTTGTTCTCAAGCTGCTTCAGCATGTTGGAGATAACCTTCTTGAACTCCACGCTTTTGAAGTCGCTCTCCTTCAGTTGCATCTGCAACTTCTTGATGAGCTCACGGTTGAGTTGCATTCGGTCGGAGATGAGCTGAATACTCTCCTTGATTTGCTCAGCCTTGTCGGCGCGCTCATCGTTCTGTATCAGACTCACGCGTGTCTCGGCCTCACTGATTTCATTGAAGCCATCCTGAATCTCGTTGATGGTAGCCATGAGGCTGTTGATCTGCTCGTCGCGCTCAGCCAACATCTGTTTGAGCGAGTCATCCTGCGCCACAGTCTGCAGACTCACGGGCGCCTCCTTGCGCTGTACGCACGCAGAAAGCGTCACCGTCAGCAACATGACCAACGGCAACAGCCAATAGCCTGGGTGATGAGCTCTTCCTTCTTTCGTCATCCTTATTCCTCCTTTTCGTTCTCGTCATCGGCGTCGTTGCGCCGGTCTTTCTTCTTCGCTTTCTCTTTCTCTTTTCCAGCCACGACAATGACAATCTCGCCACGAGGCTCCGTCTCCTCAAAGTGGCTGATGACCTCGTCAAGGGTGCCGCGCACATGCTCCTCGTGCACCTTACTGATCTCGCGCGCCACGCTCACCTGCCGGTCTCCGCCAAACACGTCGCGCAACTGCTGCAGCGTCTTCAGCGTGCGGTAGGGCGACTCATAGAAGATCATCGTACGTGTCTCCTCGCGCAGGCTCTCGAGGTGGGTCATGCGCCCCTTCTTCTGCGGCAGGAAGCCTTCGAAACAGAAGCGGTCGCAGGGCAGACCCGACGACACGATGGCCGGGATGCAAGCTGTGGCGCCGGGCAACGTCTGTACGGTGATGCCCGCCTTGGCTGCCTCACGCGCAAGAAAGAAGCCCGGGTCGCTGATGCCCGGCGTGCCGGCGTCGCTGATGAGTGCGATGACCTGACCCGCCTTCAGCCGTTCGACGACGCCGGCGGTGGTGCCATGCTCGTTGAACTTATGATGAGCCATGAGGTGGCACTTGATGTCGTAGTGCTTGAGCAGGATGCCCGACGTACGAGTGTCCTCAGCCAACACCAGGTCGGCCTCCTTCAGGATGCGCAAGGCACGCAGCGTGATGTCTTCCATATTACCCACTGGGGTGGGTACAATATATAATATGCCCATATTGGAAACAAATATAAGTATTTATTCCTTGAGGGGCAACGAATGGTGTAAATGTTTTGCAATTTTTAAGAAAGGTGGTCCTTACGGCGCTCATCGTACTAATGATAATTTCCTACATAAATATCCTTTTTGCATACGAATTGCAAAGATTATGGCCGAAAAGTGTAACAATATTAAATATTATGACTACTTTTGCAGTCACAATATTAATGTAGAAAGATTTGAGACTATGATTTTGGACAAAGCGATGCTTCAGGAGTTTTATGCCTCTTATGCCAACAAGGTGTCAGTCGTAAGAAAGGCGGTAGGCCATCCACTGACTTATGCCGAGAAAGTGCTTTACGCGCATCTGTATGCAAAGACCGATTTGCGCGCCTATCAGCGAGGGGTCGACTACGTTGACTTCCGCCCCGACCGCGTGGCGATGCAGGATGCAACTGCGCAGATGGCACTGCTGCAGTTTATGAATGCCGGCAAGAGCCGCGTGGCCGTACCTGCGTCAGTGCATTGCGACCACCTCATCTTGGCTAATCAAGGCACCGACACCGATCTGCCGGTAGCCATGCAACAGAATAAAGAGGTGTATGACTTCCTGCGCTCTGCTTCGGCCAAATACGGCATCGGCTTTTGGGCACCGGGTGCCGGCATCATTCATCAGGTGATGCTGGAGAACTACGCCTTCCCCGGCGGCATGATGGTCGGTACCGACTCGCATACGCCCAATGCCGGCGGACTGGGTATGGTAGCCGTTGGCGTGGGTGGTGCCGACGCCGTCGACGTGCTGACCGGTCAGCCGTGGGAACTGCGTATGCCGCGTCTCATCGGTGTGCACCTCACCGGCCAGCTCTCGGGTTGGGCCGCACCAAAGGATGTCATCCTGAAGATTCTCGGCATGCTGACTGTCAAAGGCGGTACCAATGCCATCCTGGAATATTTCGGAGAGGGCGCCGAAAGCCTCTCCACCACGGGTAAAGCCACCATTTGCAACATGGGTGCCGAACTGGGCGCCACATGCAGTCTGTTCCCCTTCGACAATCATGCCGCCGACTATCTGCGGCAGACGGGCAGGGCTAAACTGGCTGAGGCCGCACAGCGCTGCAGTGACGACCTCAGGGCCGACGCTGAGGTGTTGGCCAATCCTGAACAATACTTCGACCAGTTGATTGACATCAATCTCTCTGAGATAGAACCTTACCTCAACGGTCCGTTCACGCCAGATGCCGCCACGCCGATATCCGAGATGCGTACGAAGGGACCGAAGGAGGACTACCCCATGACGGTGGAGGTGGCATTGGTCGGTTCGTGCACCAACTCGTCTTATCAGGACCTGTCGCGCGCTGCATCCATCGCGCGTCAGGCTGTCAGACTGCATATCCGCCCGAAAGCCCAGCTCATCGTCTGCCCGGGATCGGAGCAGATACGCTACACCGCCGAGCGCGACGGACTGCTTGACGATCTGAAGCAGATAGGTGCCATCATCATGACCAATGCCTGTGGTCCCTGCATTGGACAGTGGAAACGGCATACCGACGACAATACGCGCAAGAACGCCATTGTCACCTCATTCAACCGTAATTTCCGACGCCGCGCCGACGGCAACCCCAACACCTACGCCTTCATCGGGTCGCCCGAGATGGTGGTGGCGCTGGCGCTTTCCGGTCGGCTTGACTTCAACCCCATGACCGACACGCTGACGAATGCCGACGGCGCCGAAATACGCTTGCAGGCTCCCGAGGGCAGCGTGTTCCCCGCCAAGGGCTTCAGCTGCGGTGGCGACAAGCCGTCGTTGGAGGAACTTGAGGCCAAGGGACTGTTCATTCCGCCTTCGGATAAGCATGAGGACATTGAGGTGGTTATCAATCCTACATCAGAGCGTCTGCAGCGGTTGGAGCCGTTCGCGCCCTGGGATGGGAAGGAATACGACAACATGCCGCTGCTCATCAAGGTGAAGGGCAAATGCACCACCGACCACATCTCGATGGCTGGTCCGTGGCTACGCTATCGCGGTCACCTCGAGAACATCTCGGCCAACTTGCTCATGGGCGCTGTCAATGCGTTCAATGACAAGAGTAACGCCGTGAAGGATCAGTTGGACGGACAATATAAAGAGGTGTCGGCTGCGGCCCGCGACTATAAGCAACATGGCTTGGGCAGCATCGTCGTGGCTGAGGACAACTACGGTGAGGGTTCGTCGCGTGAGCATGCCGCTATGGAGCCGCGCTTCCTCAACGTGAAGGTCATCCTGGCCAAGAGCTTTGCCCGCATCCATGAGACCAATCTGAAGAAGCAGGGTATGCTGGCATTGACCTTCGCCAACAAGGACGACTACGACAAGGTGCGCGAAGACGACCGCATCAGCGTGGAAGGCATCAAGGAGATGAAACCCGGCAGCAAGATGCAGGTGACGCTGCACCATGCCGACGGCACCACCGACCACTTTGAAGCCAACCATACCTACAACGAGACGCAGATAGCCTGGCTGAAAGCCGGTTCGGCACTCAACATGATCAACAACAATTTGAAGTCAAGTGTGATGGAAGAAGACAAGACAAAAGCAACGGCTACAACGGTTACCATTCCCTTTATCGAAGGCGACGGCGTGGGTGCCGAGATTACTCCGATGATGCGGCAGGTCGTTGATGCCGCCGTGAAGAAAGCTTACAATGGCAGCCGGAAGATAGAATGGCTCGAGGTGTTGGCTGGCGGCAAAGCGCACGACAATACAGGTGAGTGGTTGCCCGAGGCCACGATTGATGCCTTCCGCAACTATAAGATTGGCATTAAGGGTCCGTTGATGACGCCCGTTGGCGGTGGCATCCGCAGCTTGAATGTCGCACTGCGCCAGACGCTCGACCTGTATGTCTGTCAGCGGCCAGTGCGCTACTTCAAAGGCATCGTGAGTCCTGTGAAGCATCCTGAGCTCGTCGATATGGTTGTCTTCCGCGAGAATACCGAGGATATCTATGCGGGCATCGAATGGGAGGCAGGTTCGCCCGAGGCCAAGCGGTTCTATGAGTTCCTCCACGACGAGATGAAGGTGACAAAGGTGCGCTTCCCCGAGACATCGGGCTTCGGCGTGAAGCCTGTTTCGAAGCAAGGCTCCGAGCGGCTCATCGATGCCGCCATCAAGTTCGCACTCAAGCATCATCGCCCCACGGTCACCCTCGTGCATAAGGGTAATATCATGAAGTTCACTGAAGGCGGCTTCAAGAAATGGGGCTATGAATTGGCCGAGCGCGACTACAAGGATGCGCTGACGTCGGGCGAGTTGACCGTCAACGACTGCATCTGTGACGCCTTCCTGCAGAACGCATTGCTCAAGCCGCAGAACTACTCGGTCATTGCGACGATGAACCTCAACGGCGACTATATCTCCGACATGCTTGCGGCTCAGGTGGGTGGTATCGGCATCGCTCCCGGTGCCAACATCAATTACCAGACGGGTCACGCCATCTTCGAGGCCACCCACGGTATCGCACCCGACATCGCGGGTAAGGATATCGTCAACCCCAGCAGCATCCTGCTCTCGGCCGAGATGATGCTCGACTACCTCGGATGGGATGAGGCCGGACGGCTCATCGTCGACGCGTTGGAGCAACTCTTCCAGCAAGGCATCGCCACCGCCGATTTGGCGCGTATGATGCCCAATGGAAAGGTGGTCGGCACCAAGGAATTCGGCGACCGCATCATCAACATTATCAATGCATAATAAAGATTCAGGATATGAAAAAGGAGTATTTGATTTACAAGCTCAGTGACGAGACCAAGAATGCGTGCAAGATACCTCGTGAGGCCTTTCAGCAGTATGGCGTCAAACGTGGACTGCGCAATGAGGATGGCACCGGCGTGCTGGTCGGATTGACCAATATCGGTAATGTCGTCGGTTACGAGCGCGATGAGGAAGGCAGGCTCAAGCCCTGTCCCGGCCGTCTTTACTACCGTGGCTATGAGTTGGACGACCTTGTGTCACCGCTGCTCAAGGAAAAGCGCTTCGGCTTCGAGGAGATTGCCTATCTGCTGCTCTCAGGTAACCTGCCTGACAAAGAGGAATTGGAAGCTTTCCAGGAACTTGTCAATGAGAATATGCCGCTCGACCATCGCACCATCGTGCATCTGATTGACCTCGAGGGCTCCAATATCATGAATATCCTGGCCCGTTGCGTACTCGAGATGTATACGTTTGACCCCAATCCCGATGACATCTCGCGCGACAACCTGATGAGGCAGTCGGTCGATTTGATCGCGAAGTTCCCGACCATCATCGCCTACGCTTACAACATCTACCGCCACTCTGTGCAGGGGCAGAGCCTGTATATCTGCCATCCGTTGGAGAAGAAGACCATTGCCGAGAACTTCCTCTATATGATCAAGCAGGACGATTACACCGAACTCGATGCGCGCATGCTCGATTTGCTGCTCATCATTCAGGCCGAGCATGGTGGTGGTAACAACTCAACGTTCACTGTGCGCGTCACGTCATCTACCCGCACTGACACCTACTCGAGCATTGCGGCCGGCATTGGTTCGCTGAAAGGTCCGTTGCATGGTGGTGCCAACATCAAGGTAATCAATATGTTCCATCACTTGAAGGAGCATATCAATGACTGGACCAACATTGACGAGATTGACACCTACCTCAACCGGATGCTCAATAAGGAGGCCTACGACAAGACGGGCCTTATCTACGGCATCGGTCATGCGGTGTATACCATGAGCGACCCGCGAGCCGTTGAGCTCAAGCGGTTGGCCGGTGAACTGGCTAAGGAGAAAGGGCGCGTGAAGGAATATGAGTTCTTGAAACTCATTGAGCAGGAAGGCGTGAAGTGCGTTACGAAGTTCTCGCATGCAAAGAAACCGATGTGCGCCAACCTCGACTTCTACAGCGGCTTTATCTATGAGATGATTGGTCTGCCGCAGGAGATCTTTACGCCCATTTTTGCTATGGCGCGCATTGTCGGTTGGACGGCTCACCGCATTGAGGAATTGAACTTCGAGGGTCGCCGCATCATCCGTCCGGCCTACAAGAATATACAGGACAACAAGACGTATGTCCCGTTGAAGGACAGGTAGGGCAGAGGGGTTATCGCAGCCTCTCCAGCTCGATGCCGACATCGGAGACGCCGGGCATGATTTCGCGCTTCATATTATGGCGGACCGTAATATGGAGCGAGTCGCCTTTCTGCAAGGCCATCTGAGAGATGCTGAAATGGTATTGGAAATAGCTCACGCCTTGCCCTTCGACCTTACCTTTCTGGTCGAAGAGATGGCAAGCGAGTGTATCCACCTGCTTGTGTTTCCCCGGATAGACGGTCTGCTCAACGATGAGCGTCAGCTCTTGGAAGGGGTAGGCGTTGCTGATGCGCAGCCCGAGACGAGTGGCATAACGGCCGGTCTCCGGCAGTGGGGGCACGTCAAACTGCAGTGCATCAGCCTCTTCCCATCCCGTGAGCAGTGTATGGTCGTAATGGTCATAGACTTTGTTGCCCGTACATGAAGTGACGAGCAACAAGGCCAAACCAATGACAAAAGAGCAGCACCAGCGCATCATTATTCCTCAGATTTGTTATTGGCGGCAGTACCGCTGTCGTTGTTTGCTGCAGTGCTGTTGTTGGCAGACTTGTTATCAGCAACCGATGCGTTGTTTGCGGGTTTGCTGTCAGCAGCCGATGCGTTGTTGGCGGGTTTGTTTTCAGCAGTCTGTTGCTTGCTGTCAGTCGGCTTATTGCTGTCAGTCTGCGGCTTGCTATCGGTCTGCGGCTTATCAGCTGCATTCGCTGTGTTGGCTGCATTCGCTGTATTTGCCGGCTTACCCTTGGCTTGCTTATTCTTCTTACCCTTCTTCTTTTTCTTTGCCTTATCGAAGCGACTGACGTCGGCGTCGGCAAGTAGGTCGTTCGGTTTCTTCTCTTCCTTGGCCTTATTGTCCTCGAGCAGCGACAACGGCTTCTCACCGCGCTTGTTCATAGCGATGATCTCCTTGGCGCGGTCGGCGGTGATGACTTCCAAGTTGGCGCCGAGGTTCTTGTCGGTGGAGTAGGTGCACAGTCCTGCGAGGATGTCGGTCTTGAACAGGTGGTATTCGGCATCCTTTGTTTGTAGCAGCACATCCTTCGGCGGCAGCTTACGGCTGGCCTCGATATAGTCGTCGACCTCGTAGTTGAGGCAGCATTTCAGTTTGGCGCACATACCGGCGAGCTTCTGCGGGTTGAGCGAGATGTCCTGAATGCGTGCGGCATTGGTTGAGACGCTGGAGAAATTCTTCATCCATGTGGCGCAGCAGAGCTCACGTCCGCATGGACCGGTACCACCGATGCGACCCGCTTCCTGACGCGCGCCAATCTGCTTCATCTCGATGCGTACGTGGAAGGTCTCGGCCAGCACCTTGATGAGCTGACGGAAGTCGACGCGCTCGTCGGCGATATAATAGAAGATGGCCTTATTGCCGTCGCCTTGATACTCTACGTCGCCAATTTTCATCTGCAAGCCGAGGTTTTTGGCAATCTGTCGGCTCTGTATCATCGTCGCATGCTCACGGCTCTTAGCCTCCTTATATTTCTCCATGTCGACGGGCTTAGCGATGCGATAGATGCGCTTGATGTCGTCGGCCGACTTCAGGTTGGCTTTTTTCAGCTGCAGACGCACGAGACGGCCGGTGAGCGTTACCACGCCGATGTCGTGACCGGGGTTGGCCTCCACGGCAACGATGTCGCCTTTCTGCAGGTCGAGGTTGTTGACATTATGGTAATAGCCCTTGCGGGTGTTCTTAAACTGCACCTCGACCAAGTCGGTCGACTCGGCGTTGCCCGGCACGTCGGCCAGCCAGTCGTAGGTATTGAGTTGCTTGTCCTGCCGCCCCACGCCTTTGTGGGAAAGGCCGCGACCGCAACCGGTGCATATATTGAAGTCTCTCATTTTATCTGATATCTATAGTGTATATTCTATTCTTGTTGGTTCGGCTCAGCGCCTGAGATTGATGACCATCTCGAGGGCGAAGTCGAAGAACTGTATCTTACCGTTGGCGTTCTGGCCGATATCCCTCATGGCGTCCTGCAGTTGTTGCTGGATAATCAGCACGTTGCGCTCGTTGATAAAGCGGGCAAACTTCGTGGCGAACGCTTCCTCCTGTTGCGTCATATAGCAGAGGTCGGGTTGCCGGAAATTATACATGAAGTTCTCCCTGACCATACGCAGCATATAGGTGATGAAGCGGCGCTGCTTCTCTCTGCCGAAGGCGGCCACCGTCTCGCTCCAGTGCTTCAGCTCCTTCACGTCGCGGGTGAAGGCCTTGCGCATGAGCAGTACGAAGAGGTCGAAGAACTGCCGGTTCTCGTTGTCGGCGCTGAGTGTCTCGAGGGCTTTGAGCCAGTTGCCGGCGGCAATGCGGGCAATGCGGTGGGCATCGGCCGGAACTATCGAGCGCTTCTCAATCAGCGCCTGTTCGATGTCGGCGTCGTCGATGCGGCGCATGTCGAAGCGCTGCACGCGGCTACGGATGGTGTCAATCAGCAGTTCGGGATGCTCGCTGACAAGCAGAAATACCGTCTTCATGGGTGGTTCCTCGAGCAACTTCAGCAGTTTGTTGGCGCAGGTGGCGTTCATGCGCTCGGGCAGCCAGATGAGGCTCACCTTATAGCCGCCCATCGTCGATTTGATATAGAGCTTATGGGCAAGGGCGTCGCTCTCTGCCTCGAAGATCTGCGCCTGTTGGTTCTCGGCGTTCATCAGCTTCATCCATTGCTCGAGGGTGAAGTAAGGACCACCGTCCAACAACTGGCCCCATTCCTTGATGTATTCGTCGCATGCTACCTTGCGGTCGCTGCCGGCATTCTTCGGTTTGATGATGGGGAAGGAGAAATGCAGGTCGGGATGGGCCCATTTCCTGAGCATGGCTTCGGCATTGGCAATCTCGGCCTCGCTGCCGAGCAGACTGCGGCCATCCCACCGTTCGCCGAGGAGAAACGACGCGAATGCCAGGGCCATAGCCATCTTGCCGCATCCTTCCGGACCGGTGATGAGCATGGCGTGCGGGATGCGTTGCTCGTCGACCAACTGCTTCAGGCGTTGCTGAGCCTCTTTCTGTCCAATGACCTTGCTGAACTGCATGCGCTTAGAGAATGGCTTTGATGATGTCCACCATCGTACCGAAGGAGGAGATGGTGTAGAAGTGGATGTCGTTGATGCCGGCCTGATACAGCTCGCGGCATTGGTTGATGGCCCATTCGGTGCCGAGAGCGGCAGCCTCGGCGTCGGTCTTGCATTTCACGGCTTCCTGCGCCAGTTCCTGTGGCATGTCGCAGTGGAAGGTCTTCGGCACCTGCGTAATTTGCGAGAGCTTGGTGAGGGGTTTGATGCCGGGGATGATGGGAATAGTGATGCCCATGGCACGCGCCTTCTCGACGAAGCTGAAGAACTTTCGGTTGTCGTAGAACAGTTGGGTGACGGCATACTCTGCGCCTAAGTCCTGCTTCTGCTTCAGATATTTTAAGTCCATTTCCAGGTTGGGCGCCTCCTCATGTTTCTCGGGGTAAGCGGCAACGCCGTAGTGGAACTTCGGTTCGGGATGCTTGATGGGGGAGCCGTCGATGAAGAAACCCTCATTGAAGCGGTTGACCTGCTCAATCAGCTCCGTGGTATGCGTGTAGCCGCCGGGGGTGGCGGTGAACATCTTCTCGTCGCGGGCCTTATCGCCACGCAGCAACAGCAGGTTGCAGATGCCTAAAAACTGCAGGTCAATGAGTTCATACTCAATATCTTCCCGACTCACGCCCGAACAGATGACGTGGGGAATGACGGGAATGCCATAGCGCACTTGCAGGGCCGCGGCGATGGCGACTGTTCCAGGGCGACGGCGTACGCGCAGCCGCTCATACTGTCCGTTGTCCAACTCGCGATAGACATATTCGCTGTGGTGCGTGGTGATGTTGATGAAGTGGGGATTGAAGTCCTTCAGCATGTCGATGTTGTGAAACAGCCTGTCGGTGCTGTTGCCTTTCAGCGGCGGCAGCACTTCAATGGAAAATCCCTTCTCCTTGTCGTTGAGTATGTCTTTGATGTTCATTACGATGCAACCTAATGATTGTGGCTACAAAGTTACTAAAAAATAAATCAAAACGGGTGGAGAAAGGGAAGAAACCTTCAGAAACAATGGTAAAACGCCGTTTTGCCGGAATAGCCCCAGTGTAGTGGCCGGTCTTGCCGGCCACCGTCCGTCGTACAAAGGCATAGCAAATCGGTGGCTGGTGGCCGGCACAAGACCGGCCACTACACTGGGTGTTTAGGGAAGGGGCCTATAAGCGAATTAAGCTCTTTGAAAGCCTTAATGCTGACCAGATGAGGATGGTCGACGACGTCGGCTGCCTCATGCGCCCACATCAGCGGGTAGGGGATATGGACAGCGTAACCACCGAGCTGCAACACGGGCAGGATGTCGGACTTAAACGAGTTGCCCACCATGCAGAGGCGGTCGATGCACGTGTCGAAGAAGCGGCAGAGACGCTGGTATTCCTTCGGTGTCTTGTCGGCCACGACGATGATGTCATCAAACCATCGGCCGAGGCCCGAGCGGTGGAATTTATTCTGCTGGTCGAGGTTGTCGCCTTTGGTGAAGACGACCATCGGGATGCCCACGTTTTCGTGGATCGCTTTGAGCGTCTCCGCTACGCCCTCGAGCGGTGTGGCGGGCAACTGCAGCAGACTTTTACCGAGGTTGATGATGGCGCTGATCTCGCTGTTGGTCACGCGGCCGGCCGACAGCGCAATGGCGTTTTCCACCAGCGAGATGGTGAAAGCCTTACTGCCATAGCCCAGCAACGGCATGTTCTTCGACTCGGTCTTGAACAACGACGCCGATACCTCGTCGGCTGACGCATAGGGCGACAGCACCTCGCAGTACTGCCGCTCCACCTCGTCGAAGTGGCCTTGGCAGTCCCACAGCGTGTCGTCGGCGTCAAAGGCGATGAGGTCGATGGGCAGCTGTTGGCCGTTAATCTTCATGCTTACTGCGGAGTTGCTCATGCTGACAGATCGGGTTCAAAAAGGTCGTGCCAGCCGATAAAGCGCTGCAAGCCATCCTCTCCGAAGCGCTCGAGGCTCTTCTTGGCTTTCTCGTACGACTTCTCCCGCTCGGGGTGGGTCTTGCTATAGAACTTGTCGGCATAGCAGATGAGCTGTTCCTCAAGTGTCTCTGGCAGAAAGTCCTGGTGGGGTAGGGGCAGGTTCTGGCGGATAATCTCCGCCTTGGTCAGTCCCGCACCGGTATGGCGCTCGCAGACGCGGGCGTGGCGGGGGTAGCCCTCTTCGCGCATCATCTGTCCGCCGATCAGTCCATGCCTGAGATAAGGCTCGGTGCCGAAGCACTGTATGCCCGGTGCGTCGCAGCGGCAGATGCCGATGTCGTGGAGCATCGCGGCCTCCTCGACAAATTGGCGGTCGAGGTGCAACTCGGGATGGGCGTCGCAAATCTTCAGCGCACGGCGCGTCACGAGTGTGCTGTGTGTAATCAAAATATCCCGAAGCGCATTGGCTTCGGGATAATATTTAAGGATGATACTTTGATAGTCCATCTTCAAAAGTTCGGATGACGATTAAGCGTCCTGCTTGTCGCGCTGGATGTAGGCAATGACGTTGCCCTTCTGCACTTTGGAGCCTTGCTTGGCGCCAATCTCGACCAGTTTGCCGCCGAGGTCAGCTTTCACCTCAACAAACTCGCCCCACGGAGCCTGAATCCAGCAGAAGGCATCGCCCTCTTTGTATTCCTTGCCAATGTAAGGCTCCACAGCGGGAGCGGTCTCGCCGTCGCCCTGGAAATCCCAGAACACCTGGCCGCGTACGGGAGCGACGATGGCGTCGGCCTGTGCGTGCTTGAAGGCGGCAGCCTCCTCGGGCGACACCTTGGCGCCAAGCTTGGCGTCCTTGGCCTTCTGCAGGTCAGCCAGGAAATTCTTCTTGGCCTGTCCACTCTTGTAGTTGCGGTACTGTTCCGGGTGCATGGCCAGCTCGAAGAGTTCCTCGTCGTCCTCGCCGTATTCCCAGCCGTTCTCGTCCATTTCCTTGCGGAAGTCGTCGAGGGCGGGCTTGAGCAGTGTGTGAGGATCGACGTCGGTGAACTCGCGGCCCTGCTTCTTGGCCAGTTCCTTGAGTTCAGGTGCAATCTCACCGGGCACGCGGCCACTCTTGCCGAGAATCATGCCCCACATGTTGTCGTCGAGGTAGACGTAGCGGCCCTTGCCCTGTTCGAGCGACAGCAGGTTCATCAGGGCGATGTTCTTCGTGTATTGAGAGAACGGCGTCACCAATGGTGGATAGCCCACGCGAGGCCATACATAGGCCACCTCGTCGAAGAGCTTGATGAGCAGGTCGTCCATAGAGTATTCGGGTTCGCCTTTCTTCTTGCGGATGTTGTTGATGGTGGTGCGCATGCCGCCGAGGTCGGCCATCATGGAACCCATCATACCGCCGGGCAGACCGCAGGTGAGCAACAACGACGACATCACCTTGTTGTTGGGGTTGATGAAGTAGCCGAGCCACTCGTCGATGAACTCCTGCGTCATGGCGCGGGCCTTCATGTAGGCAGCCATATTGATTTCGGGAACGTCGAAGCCGGCGTTCTTCAGCATGCTCTGCACCGAGATGACGTCGGGATGCACCTTACCCCACGACAGGGGTTCAATGGCGGTGTCGATGATGTCGGCGCCGTTCTCGCAGACCTCCAGTATTGAGGCCATGCTCAATCCGGGGCCGGAGTGGCCGTGGTATTCAATGAGGATGTCGGGGTGCTTCTCTTTGATCATCTTCGTGAGCTTACCGAGGAAGGCAGGCTGACCGATGCCGGCCATATCCTTGAGGCAGATTTCCTCAGCGCCGGCGGCAATCTCCTCGTCGGCGAGCTTGGCGTAGTATTCCAGCGTGTGGATGGGCGATGTCGTGATGCAGAGCGTGCCCTGCGGCGTCATGCCACCCTCTTTAGCCCATTTGATTGACGGAGCGATATTGCGGATGTCGTTCAAACCGTCGAAGATACGCGTAATGTCGGTACCCTGGGCGTGCTTCACGCGATACATCATGGCGCGCACGTCATCGGGAACGGGATACATACGCAGGGCGTTGAGACCACGGTCAAGCATGTGGGTCTTGATGCCTGCGGCATGCAGGGGAGCGGTGAAGGCTCTCACGGCCTTATTTGGGTTTTCACCAGCCAAGAGCTGCACCTGTTCGAAGGCGCCGCCGTTGGTTTCTACGCGAGCGAAGCAGCCCATCTCTACAAAGACGGGAGCAATGCGGGCCAGTTGGTCAGCACGGGGCTGGAACTTGCCGGAACTCTGCCACATGTCGCGGTAAACGAGACTGAACTGAATTTTCTTCTTCATATTCGTGTAAATACTATTAATCAATTATCGAATGGAGCCTGCGGCTCATCAGCGTGCAAAATTAATTAAAAAAAAAGAAAATGCCGATGAAAACGCCTTTTTTTATGATTTATAAGGTATCTTTGCATCAAACAAACGCGGAAACATGAAAGTAAGAAACCTTTTGCTCCTATTCGGAGTCATGCTGCTGATTGCCGCTTGCGGCTCAGATAAAGCCAGTACCACCTCCAACCCTACAGCGCCCCGTCTGAAAGGCGACCTCACTGTCTATGGCCTGGCCTGCGACGGTTGCTCTGATTCGGTTGTCGTGTTGTTGCCGGAGGACGACAGCGACCCGGTGACTTTCGATATCATTGAAGCCAAGCGAATGGGACATGTCTTAGGTAAATTGCAGGTGGGTGACCGCATTGGCGTGGTGCTGAACAAGAAAAACAGGCGCAAGGCCGACCTCGTCGTAGATATTGACCGGTTGATGGGCATCTGGTGCTATATCGTCATGCCGACGCTGCGTGATGCGCAAGGCTTGAGCAAGTCGCAACAGCTCAGTATGATGAAAAGCATGCCCGACTCTGTCAAGGAGATGTATTTTATTCCCCGCGAATATGGTTTCTATCTGAAGCCCGAATGGGAGGCTCAGAGCGTGGGTTATGTGCAGGAGGCCAACTCCCTGGCCGAGGAGAGTCCGGTGGTCTATCCGCCGCTTGGCTATTTCACGGGTTGGCGCATGTGGAACGGTAAGCTCATCATCATGAGTGGTACGCCGCATTTCAGTGCCGACGGCAAGATGAAAGTGACCGACCAGCGCAGCGACACCTGCGACATCGACTATCTTGGTGCCGACTCGCTGGTACTCAGTTCTGATGGCGAGTCACGCAGTTACTATCGCAAGACTGACATCAATGATGTCAATGCCCGTGCCAAGGCCATTGAGCGCATGCGCAGCAAGCAGGCTTTGGAGCAGACGAAGGCGGAGTAAGTCCCCCTAATTCATCGCGTTTCCTATTACCGCAATTACCGCGGCCTGATTTCCTGCTGATAATAAGGAGATTAGGTGCGGTAATGTTGCGGTATAGTTGCGAGGGCTATTACCTCGGATAACAGGTTTGTTATTAGGCAATTACGTTGCTGCGGTAATATTATTTTCAAAAAGTGCATGAGGGATTGCGTTGCGATACCATAGCTATCGCGGTGCGATACCATAGCTATCGCGGTGCGATACCATAGCTATCGCGATGCGATATCATAGCTATCGCGATGCGATACCATAATACCCTTAAAACACCAAATAATCTGACGGTTCCAGGGGGGGGCTAACAACAACCAGTGTAGTGGCCGGTCTTGTGCCGGCCACCGTCCGCAGGTGTACTTTATCCTCACGCGAATCGCGACGACAGTGTACCGACGGCTGGTGGCCGGCACAAGACCGGCCACTACACTGGCCCCCCCCTCAGCTCACTCGTGCGTGGCGAAGCGGCGCTCAGCCAACTGCTCGTATTTGGTGCCCGGACGGCCGTAGTTGGCGTAGGGGTAGATGCTGATGCCGCCACGGGGTGTGAAGAAGCCCGTCACTTCGATGTATTTCGGATCCATCAGGCGGATGAGGTCCTTCATGATGATGTTGACGCAGTCCTCGTGGAAGTCGCCGTGGTTGCGGAAGCTGAACAGATAGAGCTTCAGGCTCTTGCTCTCCACCATCTTGACGTCGGGAATATAGCTGATGCGAATCTCGGCGAAGTCGGGCTGTCCGGTGATGGGGCACAGCGAGGTGAACTCCGGGCAGTTGAACCGCACCCAATAATCGTTGTCCTGATGTTTGTTGACAAAGGTCTCGAGCACTTCCGGTGCATAGTCCATCTTGTACTTCGTCTTGCTGCCGAGGGCCTTCAATCCCTCATCTTTTCTGTTGTCTGCCATTATCGTAGCGTGTTTTATTTATCCAATGTTGAATATCTTCAGTACATTATAGCTGATGCCGTCGTCGTAGACGTCCTCCCCCTCATGGCGTTTGAGATAGTTCACCACGCGAATGGTCACGGGCAGGGCGACGACCTCGTAGAGCGTCTTCAGCACCACCTGCCACAGCATGAGCTTCGGCAATTCCTCCAGGGGCACGACGCCGCCGAGGGCCAGTGGGAAGAAGATGATGGAGTCGCAGCTCTCTCCGGCCACGGTGCTGAGGATGGCGCGGGCCGAGAAGTGGCGGCCTTGGTCGTGAATCTTCATGCGGCTCATGACGTAGGCATTCATGAAGCTGCCGACGAGAAACGCCACAAACGATGCGGCGGCAATGCGCGGAGCCAGTCCGAAGATGGCGTGGAACCCGGCGTCGTTGTGCCAATAGGGTGCACCAGGTATCACATCACACAGCGCACCCATCGCCACGAAGAAGAAGTTCATGGCAAAGCCAGTCCAGATGAGCAGGCGGGCCTTGCGGTAGCCCCACACCTCACAGACGCAGTCGTTGATGATGTAAGAGACAGGAAAGACAATCAAGCCGCCCGTCAAGTTGATGGGTCCAACGGCGATTTGCTTGGTTTCCAACAGGTTTGCCAGTATCAGACAAACGCAGAACAGTACACTGACGAGCATGTAGGTCATGCTCACCGACGGGCGTGTGGCGCCCGTCTGAAGGTTATTCTTATTCATTCTTGTTTTGTTAAAGGGGGTTGAGCAAGTACCCCTGTTGTTTATGCTTATTTGAGCAGCCACCCCATGTAGGCGGCGAAGATGATGATGAGCACGATGCCTTCCCACCGCTCGATGTGGTATTTGGTGAAGGAGAAGAGCCACAGCAGCACCATCGAGACCACCATCATTGACAGGTCAACCATGGTGATGCCGCTGATGGTCATCGGACAGATGAGACCGGTGATGCCTAAAATCATCAGGATGTTGAACACGTTGGATCCCAACACGTTGCCGATGGCGATGCCGCTGTTGCCCTTGCGCGCGGCCACCACGCTGGTGGCCAGTTCGGGCAGTGAGGTGCCGCCAGCCACGATGGTCAGACCGATGACTGCATCGCTGACGCCCAGTCCGTGGGCGATGGCTGAGGCATTGTCAACAAAGACGTTGGACCCCAGTACGAGGCAGACCAGTCCTACGACAACCAGCAAGAGCGCTTTGGCCATTGGCATCGGCGCTTTCGTCGTTGCTTCATGGTTGGCCTGCATGTCTTTCCTGGCTCCGCGCAGCGTAATCCAGATGAAAGCGATGAAGCAGATGAAGAGAATGGCGGCGTCGAGGCGTGAGATATGCTGGTCGAGCGTCATGCCCATGAGCATCAGCGAGGCGAACATGGCGATGGGGATGTCCTTGCGCACGGTGGTCTTGAGGATGGCGATGGGCGCAACGGCAGCCGCGGTGCCCACGATGAGCAGTGCGTTGAAGATGTTGCTGCCCACGATGTTGCCCACGGCCAAATCAGGCGTGCCATTGATGGCTGATATCAAACTGACGAAGAACTCCGGCATTGACGTACCGATGGCGACGATGGTCAGACCGATGACGATCTGAGGTACGCCGATGCGCTCGGCCATGCCCACGGCACCGGCGGTGAGCCAGTCGGCTCCCTTCAATACCACGACGATGCCAATGATGAGCAGAATGACCTGCAACCATACTGCGGCAGGCGCAAAGGAGAAAAGCAGTGTGTCAATCATTTTGTTTGAATGAGGATGCAAAGTTACGAAAAAAACCTCGGATATTCACATACCCGAGGTTCAAAAACTAACAATCACACAATTATAAATCAAAACTTATGTAGCTAATAACTCTTCTTGTCAAAGCGTATTACCCTATCTGGATGCTGCGGCTGACCTGCGCCTCATCCTTGCCCACCTTGGGCAGCTCGATGGTAAGCACGCCGTCGGCGACATGCGCCTTGATGTTGTCTTTGTCGACATCGTCGGGCAGACTGTAGGTCTGTTCGCATTTGGTGAACGACCATTCGCGGCGCACGTAGTGGCTGTTCTGCTCCTTGTCGTCGGTCTGCTTGTCCATCTTCACGGTCAGGTTGCCGTCTTCGTTGAGGCTCACGTGGAAGTCGTCCTTGGTCAAACCGGGGCCGGCTACCTTCATGGTGTAACCCTTATCGCTTTCGATGACGTTGATGGCCGGTGTGGTGGTGTTGGCCGAACGCATGGGAAGGTTCATATCGAAGAAGTCGTTAAAGACTTCGGGAAGCCAGTTGTAACGTGTATTCATCATTTTAATCTCCTTATTCTAAATGTTTTATTAATGTTTACGCCCATTTATCTGCAACCCTTGTGCCGAAGCCATTCAGCCGACATTCTGTCACAATGCTGTGACAAATTGTCCGCCGTTGCGCTTAGTTTGGCGTTATATAATAAGGTGTAATGGCTGTTGAATAAACCCGATGTTAATTTCAATGTAATGCTTGTTGCATCGGAATTAATTCACTACCTTTGCATCTTCAAATTTTTATCCTATTATTTTATAATTACACAATGAGCAACGCATGGCGCAATTTCAAAGGTAATCTTTGGAAAGACGAGATCAACGTCAGAGACTTTATTCAGCGTAATTACACTCCATACGATGGGGACGAGCGGTTCTTAACGGGCCCCACCGAAGCTACCAACACTTTATGGCATGAGCTGCAGCAGTTGCAGAAAGAAGAGCGCGCCAAGGGCGGTGTGCTCGACATGGAGACTGAGGTGGTGAGCAGCCTCACGGCTTACGGACCGGGCTACATCAATGAGCAGACCAAGGACCTGGAGAAGGTCGTGGGCCTGCAGACCGACAAACCCCTGAAGCGTGCTTTCATGCCTTACGGCGGCATCAAGATGGCTGAGCAGGCCTGCACCACCTACGGCTACCAGCCTTCAGAGAAGTTGCATGAGATTTTCACGAAATACGTCAAGACCCACAACGACGGCGTGTTCGATGTCTATACCCCCGAGATGCGCAGCGTGCGTCATAACCATATCCTCACCGGCCTGCCCGACACCTACGGCCGCGGTCGCATCGTGGGCGACTACCGCCGTGTGGCGCTCTATGGCATTGACCGGCTTATTGAGGAGAAGCGCAAAGACCTCAGCAACATGGGCGACCGCGAGATGATTGACGAGGTGGTGCGCCTGCGCGAGGAGGTGTCGATGCAGATCAAAGCCCTGAAGGGCCTCAAGGAGATGGCTGCCATTTATGGCTTCGACATCTCTCAGCCTGCCAGCAACGCCCGCGAGGCCGTGCAGTGGCTCTACTTCGGCTACCTCGGCGCAGTGAAGACCCAGAACGGCGCCGCAATGTCGGTGGGCCGCGTCAGCACCTTCCTCGACATCTATCTCAGCCGCGATATGGCCGAGGGCACGCTCACCGAGCAGGATGCCCAGGAGCTCATCGACCACCTGGTGATGAAGTTCCGCATGGTGAAGTTCGCCCGCATTCCGTCTTACAACGAGCTGTTCTCCGGCGACCCCGTATGGGCTACGCTCGAGGTGGCCGGCATTGGTCAGGACGGCCGCCACATGGTAACGCGCAACGACTTCCGTTTCCTCCATACGCTGGAGAATATGGGTCCGTCGCCCGAACCCAACCTCACCGTGCTCTACAGCAGCCGTCTGCCCGAGGGTTTCAAGCGCTATGCCGCCCTCATCTCGGTCAAGACGAGCAGCATACAGTATGAGAACGACGACGTGATGCGCCCTGTCTGGGGCGACGACTACAGCATCTGCTGTTGCGTCAGCGCCACACAGACGGGCAAGGAGATGCAGTTCTTCGGTGCCCGCGCCAACCTCGCCAAGTGCCTCACCTACGCCATCAGCGGTGGCGTCGACAGTAAGACGCGTCAGCAGGTGGGTCCCGCTTACCGGCCCATCGAAGGCGATGTGCTCACCTACGACGAGTTTATGCCCCGCTTCATGGATATGATGGAATGGCTTGCCGCCACCTACGTGAAGACGCTCAACGCCATCCACTACATGCACGACAAGTATTTCTATGAGGCTGAGGAGATGGCCCTCATCGACACCGACGTGCGCCGTACGTTTGCCACCGGTATCGCCGGCTTCTCTCATGTGGTCGACTCCATCTCCGCCATCAAATATGCCAAGGTCAACATCATCCGCGATGAGACCGGCTTCCCCCTCGAGTTCAAGACCGAGGGCGACTTCCCCCGCTATGGCAACGACGATGACCGCGCCGACGACATTGCCGTGTGGTTGCTCAAGACCTTCGTCACGATGATCAAGAAGCACCACACCTACCGCAACTCCGAGGCTACGACGTCCATACTCACCATCACGTCGAATGTGGTCTACGGCAAATACACCAGCAACATGCCCGACGGCCGTAAGGCCGGTACGCCGCTGGCGCCCGGTGCCAATCCGTCGTATGGCGCTGAGAAGAACGGCCTGCTGGCTTCGCTCAACTCACTGGCGAAGTTGCCTTACCACTATGCCCTCGACGGCATCTCCAACACGCAGACCATTGCTCCCGAGGCACTCGGTCACGACGACAGTCAGCGCGCCGACACGCTCGTCAGCGTGATGGATGGCTATTTCGATAAGGGTGCCCACCACCTCAACGTCAATGTCTTTGGCGTGGACAAACTGAAGGACGCCATGGAGCATCCTGAGAAGCCCGAGTATGCCAACTTCACCATCCGCGTGAGTGGCTATGCGGTGAAGTTCATCGACCTCACGCGCGAGCAGCAGCTCGATGTCATCGCCCGTCAGGCTCATGAGCGGCTCTAAGCGACAATGGTGAAAGGATTTATCCATTCCATAGAGACCTTCGGTTCTGTCGACGGACCGGGGGTGCGCTTCATCATCTTCCTGCGCGGTTGCCGCATGCGTTGCCGCTATTGCCACAATCCCGATACATGGCGCTTGGGCAAGGATGGTGACGAGGCGCTGACCGCCGACGAACTGCTCGACCGCGCCGAGCGCTACCGCAGCTACTGGGGTAAGCAGGGCGGCATCACGGTGAGCGGTGGCGAGGCCCTGTTGCAGATGGATTTTCTCATCGACCTGTTTGAGAAAGCCCACAAGCGGGGCATCAACACCTGCCTCGACACCGCAGCGCAGCCGTTCACGCGCAAGGAGCCTTTCTTCAGTCAGTTCGCCCGCCTGATGGCGGTCACCGACACCGTGCTGCTCGACATCAAGCATATCGACGACGAAGCCCACCGCCAGCTCACGGGCTGGAGCAATGCCAACATCCTCGACTGCGCCCGGTATCTCAGTGAGATAGGTAAGCCGGTATGGATCCGTCATGTTCTTGTGCCTGGCCTCACCGACGATGAGGGGCAGTTGCACCGGTTGCGCGCCTTCATCGATACGCTCTACAATGTGCAGCGCGTCGAGGTGCTGCCCTACCATCGCCTTGGCGTCTATAAATACGCGGAGCTCGGCTTCCCTTATTCCCTCGACGATGTCGACCCGCCGACGCCTGATCAGGTGAAGGTTGCCGAGCATATTCTCATCGGTTAGCCGTCAATCGTTCGGTTAGAATGCCGGCTCTCCTACGCACGCTGTAGGAGGGTCGGCATTCTTGCAATGCTACAAACTTAAGGAAGTTTCAATTTTTCTGTCTTTTCCACCTATAGATATTTCAAAATGCTTCGTCACTATTAATAAAACGAGCTCAACCCAAAACAAAGACAATGAATGAACAAATGAAGGAGCTGCTCCTCATAGAGCAGGGCAATGAACAGGCCTTCGATAACTTCATGACCCGTCATTCGCAACGACTGTACAACTACGCCTACAGCATCTTGTGCAGCAAGGAGCTGACTGAAGAGGTCATCAGTGACGTCTTTCTCGAGGTGTGGAACCGCCGCAAGAAGTTGGCGGAAATCGAGAAGATTGACCACTGGTTGACGACGGTCACTTACCATAAGGCTGTATCAGCCCTGCGCAAGGAGATGAAGCATAAGGACGACGTCTCTATCGACAATGCGCTCGGATTTGACTTCCCCCAGATGGTATCGCCCATCGACAGTCTGATCTCTAAAGAGGATTTGAGCCGTCTCAACCATGCCATCAGCGAATTGCCCAAGAAGTGCAAGCATGTGTTCTATCTGGCCAAGATTGAGCAGATGCCTTATGCTGAGATTGCAAAGATGCTGCAGATATCCATCCCGACGGTCAACTACCACGTTGGCTTCGCCATGGAGAGTTTGAAAAAGGCATTAAAGAAATAAGGAGAACATTCATATGACAGATAACATCAATAAATACTCAGACGGCGACAAGCTTGTTGACGACAAGCTGAAAGCCTTCCTTCTAAACAGTAAACCCATGGATAGAGCTATGGATTTGGATGCCATCAGGCAGCGAACCTATCAGAAACGCCATCTCAAGGAGGTGCGCCGCGCCAAGATGATTCGCTTGAGCGTCTTCTCGGCCATCGCCGCAGGACTGGCGCTGCTCTTCATATTCTCACCGGTGTCAAAGGTGCTGCAGAGCGTGTCGAGGTCGCAGCAGATTGTGGCTGAGGCCCAACAACTACAGACCCTCAAGGTGCCTGTGGGCGATAAGCTCACCGTCGTACTGAGCGACGGCACCCGTGTTACCGCCAATTCCAACACCACGCTGACCTATCCCCGTCAGTTCGTCGGTTCGAAGCGTGAGGTGACAATCAAGGGTGAGGCTTACTTCGAGGTAGCCCACGACGCCAGCCATCCGTTTATCGTTCATGCCAACGGATTGAGCGTGAAGGTGTTGGGTACGAAGTTCAATGTCTGCAGCTACGACAAGTCGACCACCGACGTGGTGCTGGCGCAAGGGTCGGTGGAAGTGACGATGGGCAAGCAGGGTATGGTCCGTATGAAGCCGAACCAGAAGGTCACCGTGACCAATGGTGAGCTGACTGGCTTCGGCGAGGTCAATGCGGCTGAATATACCAGTTGGATGGACGACGTGCTTTATCTCCACGGCGAGTCGCTCAATCAGATTGCCGAGCGCCTCAACAACTACTACGGTCCGTCAATCCGCATTGCCGCCGGCGGCAACCATCGTCTCTACGGTAAACTCGCCTTGCAGCCCGACCTCGCTACGGTGCTCGACTGCATCAATGCCATTGCCGGTACACGCACCGTGAAGCAGAACAATATATTCATCATCGAGAAATGAAATCCATCCGATTGTTCATCCTTTCCGCCGCAGTGACGTTTACCTTAACGGCTAATGCCGGCAGCCGGCAGCGCTCGGTCAGCTTTACCGCCGACACCGTTCGCGTGCTGCGCAATCCGCTCACCGGTTGGGTGATGTATCTCGGCCGCAACTGGGACGACCAGACCTACACCCGCATGCATTACGACTGCATGCCGACGAGCGAGGGTGGCACCGCCAATGTAGCCGACTACGCCACCACTTGCTACCTGCGTACGTCGTGGGCTTCGATGGAGCCGGAAGAGGGCCGCTACTTCTGGAATGACCCGCAGTCGCGCCTCTACAAGCTGCTGCAGTCGATGCGTGCCCGCAGGCTGCGCCTCGCTTTCCGCATCGTCGTCGATGCCCGTGACCAGGGGCAGAACACGCCGCTCTATGTCAGGAATGCCGGCGCCAAGGGTTTCTGCGATCCCCACAACCCGAAGATATGGTCGCCTTATCCCGACGATGCCGTCTTTCAGGCGAAGTACGCCAAGTTCCTGAAGGCTTTTGCCCAGAAGTTCAATGACATCAATATCGTGAGCTTCATCGATGCCTATGGCTTGGGCAAGTGGGGTGAGGCCCACGGCGTGAAATACGCCGACTACGCCAATAAACATAAGGTGTTCGACTGGATTACCTCACTCTATCAGCACACCTTCACCAATGTGCCTTTGATCATCAACTACCACCGCCTCGTGGGCGACACCATCAGTTGGGCCGCCCCCGCAGCCGACAGCGACTCGCTGCTGTGCTCCGCCATCGCCAAGGGCTACAGCCTGCGGCACGATGCCTTCGGCATGACCGACTACTATCAGCAGTGGGAGCGCGACTTCGCCGCCCGTTTCCGCTTCCGCCGCCCCATCATCATGGAGGGCGGTTGGATTACCGGCGGTCATCACCGTTATTGGCGCGACTCCAGCGGCCGTTACCGCGAGGGTCATTCCGAAGACGTCAGGGCAGGGGAGATGGCTGATGCGCACGAGGCTCATGCCAACATGATGGACTTCCGCATTGGCGACGAGACCGTGTCGTGGTTCGGCAAGGCTTTCAATCTCGTGAAGCAGTTCAATGCGCATGGTGGCTACCGCCTCTATCCGTCATCCATCAGCTTCGACAGTAAGGTGAAGGCCGGTGAGCCGCTCCATGTTGTCAGCGTGTGGAACAATATCGGGTGGGGCTATTGCCCGACCAATATCCCGCAGTGGCATCAGAAATATAAGATTGGCTACGCCCTGCGCGACGGTCAGGGCCGCATCGTGAAGCGGTGGACCGACAACCGCAGCGACCTCTCCACATGGCTGCAGGGTAAGCCGGTCAGCAATGCCGCTGCCCTCCCGACGCAGGGACTTGCCAAAGGCCGCTATCGTCTGCTGACGGCGCTCATCGATGTGAGCAACGGCGACCCGGCCCTCGAGATGGCCGTGAGCAAGCAACTGCTCAACAACGGATGGCTGGAAGTAGGCCAGCTGACGCTAACCAAATAAACACTCATAACGAACAACATACAGATTAATAATAAAACTAAAAGACTTATGAAAAAATCCCCGTATTATCATTCATGCAGGTGGGCATTTGCTTCATTCGCCGTAATGGGGCTCTTGTCCTTGCCATTGTGCGGGCAGGCTGCGACGGTTACGTTGACCAATACCGACGGCATCTATCTGTTGCAGGCTCAGGAAACTACGGTTAAGGCCGTATTCGACTATGTGGAGCAGCATAGCAAATATGTCTTCGTCTACGGTCCCGCCGTGCAGAAGCGGCTCAGCGACCGCGTATCGGTCAATTTGAAAGGCTCCAACATGCTGGCTCTTGTCAAGGAACTGTGCGACCAGACGGGACTTGGCTACCGCGTCAACGGTCGTCAGGTATCTATCGTCGGCTCATCGGAGTCGTCTTCGGCCAAGCCCCAGCAGCGGATGCAGCAGCGGGGTGGCAAAAGCCGCACCAAAACGATTAGCGGTAACATCGTCGACGCCAGTGGTGAGCCGCTCATCGGTGCTACCGTCAAGGTGAAGGGTACGACGATTGCCGCCGTGACCGACATCGACGGCAACTACACGCTCGAGGTGCCTGAGGGCGCAACGATGGAAGTGTCGTATGTTGGGTTTAACAACTCAGAGTTTAAGGTGGGCGCCAAGCAGAACTACAACGTCGAGATGTCGGAAGACAACAACACACTCGACGAACTGGTAGTCATCGGTTACGGTACCGTAAAGAAGAAGGACCTGACCGGCGCCGTGGCAGCCGTCAAGGGCGACGAGCTGGTCAACCGCCGCACCACCATGCTGAGCAATGCCCTACAGGGCTCCCTGTCGGGTGTGCAGGTGACGCGTAACAGCTCTGCCCCTGGATCGGGCGCCAGCGCCATCCGCGTGAGAGGTGTGACGACCATCGGTGAGTCAAGCCCTTTAGTCATCGTTGACGGCGTCGAGAGCTCGCTCGACTACGTCAATGCCAACGATGTGGAGAGCATCTCCGTGTTGAAGGATGCTGCCGCAGCCAGTATCTACGGTTCGAAGGCTGCCGCCGGTGTCATCCTCGTGACGACCAAGCGTGGCAATGAGACCGGAAAGATTGACTTGAAATACAATGCCGAGTTCGGTTGGGAAATCCCTACCAAGCAGCCTTCCATGGTCGGCGTGACCCGCTACCTTGAGATGTGCAACGAGCTGCAATACAACGACAACCCGTCGGGTGGCTTCTTCCAAGTCTATACGGCTGACCAGACCAAGAACTGGATGACCTACAACCAGACCGACCCCAACAACTACCCTGTGACCGACTGGAAGGGGCTCATCATGAAGGACAGCGCCCCGCGTATGACCCACACGCTGACCCTTTCGGGCGGCAACAAAGTCGTCAGGTCAATCGCATCGATTACCTACGACGATGTCGACGGACTCTACGACGGCCGCAAGTTCCAGCGCTATATGTTGCGCTCCAACAACGACTTCAATATCAACAGCAAGCTGTCGGCCTCACTCGATATCAACATCCGCCACGCCAAGAGCCAGAACAAGATTTACGACCCTTGGAACGACATGCGTAAGATGCCGGCCATCTATCCCGCCATGTGGTCTGACGGCCGCATCGCCTCGGGTAAGAGTGGCGCCAACCCTTACGGTCTGCTCGTCGAGGGCGGCTCATCGGTGGCCCACAGCACGCAGATTGGCGGTAAGGGCTCGCTCACTTTCAAGCCTATCAAGGACCTGAGTATCCAGGCCATCATCTCGCCGTTTATCAACTTCTCCAAGCAGAAAGCCTTCCAGTTGGAGTCGACCTATACCTTAGCCGACGACCCCAATACCATCGGCGGTTATCTGGATGCCGGTTCACTGTACTCCACCAACAAGCTCTCTGAGACGCGCAACGATAACTGGCACGTCACCTCACAGCTCCTTGCCAACTACATGCACTCCTTTGGCAAGCACGATGTCACCGTGATGGGCGGCTTCGAGAACTATTACCTGAAGAACGAGAGCCTCGGCGCCTCGCGCGACCACTATGAGCTGACCAACTATCCTTACCTCAACATCGGTTCGGAAGACTATCAGTACAACAACGGCACGGGTTCGGAATACACGTCCAATTCATTCTTCGGCCGTCTGCTTTATTCCTACGACAACCGCTACCTCTTCCAGGCCAACGTGCGTCATGATGGTTCATCGCGTTTCAACAGCAAATACCGCTGGGGTACCTTCCCTTCCTTCTCCGCTGGTTGGGTCATCTCCGAGGAGCCGTTCATGCAGAAAGCCAAACTGCCTTGGCTCTCCTTCCTCAAGCTGCGTGCCAGCTGGGGTAAGTTGGGTAACGAGCGCATCGGCAGCAACTACTTCCCCTATATCGCACTGATGTCGTTTGGCGACGCCCTGTTCTACATGGCCGACGGCTCTGTGGTTTCCAACAAGACCGCACGTCCGTCAGTACTTGCCGTACAGGATATCACTTGGGAAACGACCACAAGTGCCGACCTTGGCTTCGACGCCAACTTCTTCAAGAACCGGCTCCATCTTAACTTCGACTACTATTGGAAGAAGACCACCGACATGCTGTTAGCTATCGAGATTCCTTACACCATGGGTTACAACAACCCCAGCACCAACGCCGGTAAGATGTCGACCCACGGCTATGATATCGACCTGAGCTGGCAAGACCACATCGGTGACTTCTCTTACAGCGTATCGGCCAACTTCTCCGACTATCTCTCGAAGATTGACTTCCTCAATAATGCCGACATCATCAGCGGCGGTAAGATCAAGCGCGCCGGCTACTATTTCAATGAATACTACGGCTACGTCTGCGAGGGCATCTACCAGACGCAGGAGGAAGTGAACAACTCCGCCGTCCTGAACTCTTCGGTGACGGTGGGTGACCTGAAATATAAGGACATCAGCGGTCCCGACGGCGTGCCTGACGGTAAGATTTCACCGGAATACGACCGTGTACCGCTCGGCAACTCACTGCCCCGCTATCAGTATGGTGGTCAGATCAACGCCTCATGGCGCGGCATCGACCTCAGCATGGCCTTCCAGGGCGTAGGCAAGCAGAACGCCTACCTGTCGACGGCAATGGTGCAGCCGCTGCGCGACAACTACGGCAACATCCCCGCCATCATCGAGGGCAAATACTGGAGTCCGTTCAATACCGATGCGCAGAACCTCAAGGCCATCTACCCGAGACTCTCCAACGTATCCAAGAACAACAACTACGCCACTTCTGATTTCTGGATCTTCAATGGCGGCTACTTCCGTCTGAAGAACGTCACCCTTGGCTACACCCTTCCGAAGGCTTGGACGCAAAAGATTGGCATCGACCGCACCCGCTTCTATGTGAGTGGCTCCGACCTCTTCTGCATCAGCAACTATCCCGAGGGTTGGGATCCTGAGATGGGTACCTCCGCTTATCCTATTACGACATCGCTCGTGCTGGGCGTTCAAGTTAACTTTTAAACAGTCAGTGAAACAATGAAAGCAAAAACTATAATCATCGCCCTGTGCGCAGCCCTTACCTCCTGTGAGAGTATGGACCTTGTTCCGAAGTCGCAGGGAAACACGGAGTCGTGGTACACTTCCGAAACGGAGTTGAACCTGGCTTCCAACGATTTCTATATCCTGGGCTATTGGCAGGAGCCGCTCAGCTCTTCTGAGCAGTGGACCGACAACACCACCTACCGCTCCATCAACCGTAATCCGGGCAGTAACGGCACCGTGCTCGACGGTACGCTCAACGGCCAGCAGTATGAGGTGTATGCCCTCTGGCAGCAGAGCTATAAGCTCATCGCCCGCTGCAACACGATGCTCGAGAACATCCATAAGGCCGATGGCAAGGTACGCGAGAGCGTCATCAAGCGTTATGAGGGTGAGGCCCGCTTCTGCCGCGCCTGCAAGTATGCCGACCTCGTGTTCTTCTATGGTGATGTGCCTTACTTAGAGAAGACCGAGACCATCGAGGAGGCTGAGACGCAGGGCCGCAAGCCGAAGTCGGAGCTCATTCCGCTCATCTATGCCGACTTCGACTCCGCCATCGTCAACCTGCCCACCTCGTATGGCGCCAGTGAGGCTATTCATGCCACCAAGGGTGCCGCACTCGCCATGAAAGCTCGCTTTGCCCTCTATATGGGCGACTACGCCGTTGCCGAGAAGGCTGCCAAGCAGTGCATCGACCTGGGTATCTATTCACTTGAGCCTGACTATGCCAAGCTCTTCAAGCAGTCGACCAAGGTCAATCCTGAGAAGGTGTTCGTACTGCCGCGCTCCATCGAGAACGAGGTGCTGCTCGACGCCTGGATTGTGAAGAACGGACTGCCGCGTAATGCCGGTGGCTATGGTTCCTACAATCCCTCGTGGGATCTGTTGGCTTCCTATCTCTGCACCGACGGTCTGCCCATCGACGAGTCGCCGCTGTTTGACCCACGCAAACCTTTCAAGAACCGTGACCCGCGCTGCGCCATGACCATCGTCGAGTTCAATACCGAGCATTGCGGTTATGAGTACGACCCCAGTCCGGCCGCCAAGACTGTGATGAACTACACCACACAGAAGATGCAGTCGAACCAGGACTCGCGCATCGTCAACCAGTATGCTTCCTACGACGGTTTGCTCTGGAAGAAGGGCATCGACGCCTCTTGGACTGAGAACGGTCAGAAGGTGGAGCAGGACTACATCATCATGCGCTACGCCGATGTGCTGCTCATCTATGCCGAGGCACTCATCGAGCAGAACAAGAACCTCGATGAGGCTGCTGCTTACATCAATCAAGTACGTGCCCGCGCCTACGCTGTCGATCCCTCTGAGACCAGCTCTTATCCCGCTGTCAAGGCCGAGAGTCAGGAGCAGATGCGCAAGGCACTCCGCATTGAGCGCCGCATGGAGTTCGCTATGGAGAATACGCGTTTGCAGGATCTCATGCGCTGGAAGCTCGCTGCCAAGGCACTCAATGGCTACAACTACATCATGCTGCAGCCCACCGACCTGCTCAACAATGTCGTCAACAAGGGCCTTTGGTTCTGGGGCATGACGCCGCAGATCGACGAGGACGGACTGGCCGACTTCTCGGCACTGTTCAATGCCGGCTATTGCACGACAGGCGCAAAGCGTATCTTCCCCGACCGCGAGTACCTCTGGCCTATCCCCACGCACGACATGGAGCTCAATCCTAATCTGACCAACAACCCCGGATATTAGTCCTTCAAACAAAATAAATCGTAAACAATGAAAACCATTCAATCAAGATATATGATGGCCGTTGTCGGCTCGTTGCTCTTGGCTGCCGGACTTACGTCGTGCCAGGACGACCCTGACAATTATTATTCTAAGAACAAATCGGAAATAGGCCTCACCGTATCGTCCGACTATCTCATCCTTAACGAGAGTGCGCCCAACGACACCGCGCTCACGCTCGACTGGACCAAAGCCTACAACTTCGGCAACGACTACATCACGACTTATCAGTATGAGATGCAGCTCATCGGCAGTTCGGCCAACGAAGTGAAGGAGTATGAGGACGATGCCCACTTCCATCGTGCTTACACCAACGCCGAGTTGCAGGACCTGCTCGTCAACCACTTCGGTCAGAAGACCAGCACCATCGGCAACCTGCTGCTCACGGTGACCGCTTCGTTTGAGGGTCCGACGCTCGTCGTGCCCGACATCGCCACAAAGACCATCCGCATCAAGACCTACGGTCCGAAGCAGTTCATGGCCGACCGCCTGTTCATGGCCGGAACGGCAGTGGGCAACAGCGATGTGGAGCTGACGCGCTCCGAGGCCGACTCGATGATCTATACCTATTCGGGCAAGCTCAGCGCCGGAACCATCAACTTCCCCGTACTCTATGCTGACGATGAGAACGCCATCGGTCCGTCTGACGACAACACCGCTGTCACCCTTGGCGACATGCCGGCCGTCATCACCTCACGCTCTGAGGCGAAGTCGTGGACTATCCCCGCTGAGGACACCTACCGCATCACGGTCAACCTGACCAACCATACGGTGAAGATTGTCGCCGTGGGTGCTGTGGTTGAGGCCGACCAGCTGTTCCTCGACGGTAGCGCCGTACCCGGTGGCACACAGCTGCAGCTCACGCAGACGCTCGAGAACAGCAGCCTCTATGCTTGGCGCGGACAGCTCAATGCCGGTAACCTCTACATTCCGCTGACCTTCAACGGTGAGCAGCAGATGGCCATCGTACCTATCGCCGCCGACAGCCACGACATCAACGACGGACAGTCGCAGTCGTTCACGCAGGCCACCGTCACCGCTGCCGCTGCATCGCGCTACTGGACCATTCCTTCGGCCGGCACCTACCGCATCGTCGTCAACACCGAGGAGAAGACCATCACCATCTATTCGCCGACCACCGACCTGAAGTCGAAGGTAGTGACATGGAACAACACGACGCTGAAGATCAATCCTTACACCACCGTCGTTGATACGCTATACATGTATGGTACGTTCAACGGCTTTGCCCACGACACCGGCGTCTTCACCGGCTATCAGGACAAGTACATCCTCAAGCAGAGTGTGGCCAATCCTTACGTCTTCGTCTATAGCGGCGACGCATTGCCACGCGGCACAGCCAACGATGAGCGCGCCAACAGCGTTACCGGTTCGGTGAAGTTCACCGTCGACAACACCAACAACAATGTCTATGCCTACGGTTCCACGGCCAGCGCCAAGCGCAATGACCATAATGGCTACATCTCGCCTGCATTGGGAGAGACCTCATCGCTCGTGGCCGGCCAAAGCGACAACCGCTATGCTTACTTCATCATTCCTGAGGGATGTAACTACGTGGTCGTCGATATTGACAAACTGACGGTCGTTTTCGGAAAGAAATAATCCATTAACAGCAACAAACAATGAAAAAGACATATTCTATTCGTTATGCATTGCTCTCCATGCTGGCCCTGGCCGCTATGCTTTTCACCGGTTCGGCCTGCTCCGACGATGATACCGACAGCGTGAACACCACCAACTGGGACATCTCAGGCAATGCGCTGGTCAATATCAAGCCGGAGCGCTATAAGCTCCTCCGCAACCCTATGACGGGGTGGGTCATCTACGCTGGCATCGGTGACGGCATGATTGATGACTTCTGGGAGCAGTACGACAACTTCGAGTCGTCGGAGGGCAACGTGAAGGTCTCCGACTACGGCAACACGCTTTACGTGCGTGGTGCATGGAGCGACTTCAATCCCCGCGAGGGCGTCTATATCTGGCAGGATGACTGCGACACCATCACGGCCAAGCGCTTCCGTATGCTTGTCAACGGCGCCAGGGAGCGTGGCTTGAAAATTGCCTTCACCTTCGTGGTCGACTCACGCGACAAGCACTACAACTTCACGCCTGCCTACGTGCGGGCTGCAGGTTGCAGGGGCTATGAGACAACCACCGGCAGCGTCAAGGTGTGGTCGCCTTATCCCGACGACCCCATCTTCCAGGAGAAGTACGCCAAGTTCCTCACCGACTTCGCCGCCAAGTATAACGACCCGAGCATCACGCAGTTCGTGAGCGGCTTCGGTCTTGGCAAATGGGGTGAGACGCATTCGCTGATTTACTCCACGGGTGACGAGACGCCTAAAGAGCAGGTGTTTGAGTGGATTACCGACCTGATGTCGAAGCTCTTCACCAAGGTGCCAATCGTCATCAACTACCACCGTTGTCTGCTTTCCACCAAGGAGTTCTCGGGCGCCAACACCACCGAGGCTGCTGACCTCATCGACCGCGCCGTGAACAAGGGCTTCTCACTGCGCCACGATGCCTTCGGCATGAAGACTTACTACACCACCTGGGAGCGCAGCATCGCCGCCAAATACAAATATATCTGCCCGATTATTGAAGAGGGCGGCTGGGTAGAGTCGTCTCACGGCAGCTCCATCAAGGGCGACGGTTATGCCAACTATGCTGAGGTGCGTAAGGGCGAGTTCGACGAGGGCAAGGGTGCCTGCGTCAACATGATGGACCTGCGCTACAACAATAATGTCAAGTCCGGCGAGACCCATTCGTGGTTCAATGCCGCTTTCGACCTGGTGAAGGAGTTCGTTGCCGAGGGTGGCTACCGCCTCTATCCCGACCGCATCTCCGTCCCCGCTACGGCAAGCGCTGGCGGTCAGGTGACGTTCGTTCATCGTTGGTCTAACCTCGGATGGGGCTATTGCCCGACCAACCTTCCGCAGTGGAACCAGAAATATAAGGTGTGCTTCGCCCTGCTCGACAAGACGACGTTGAAGCCCGTCTATAAGCACGTCGTTACTGAGCCCTGCCTCAACGAGTGGGTGAAGGGCTCGCCGAAGACCTACACCTCGACGTTCACGCTCGACGGTGTGCAGGCCGGCAACTATATCTGGGCCGTGGGCCTCGTCGATACGACTGAGGACAATGAGATTGGTCTGCATATCTCCGCGCGCTCGGAATACCTTACCGATGACGGTTGGGTGAAACTCTCTGAAGTCACCGTCAAGTAATTCGTTCGTATAGTGGCCGTGCCCAGTGCACGGCCATTATACATTATCGTGGGGCCTCTAATTTTGGCGCAGCGGATAAAGTCCGTGGAGGTATGCAACCTTGGTAGCAGTGTAGTGGCCGGCCTGGTGCCGGCCACCAACCCTTGGTATGGCATTTTTCCCACACATCAGCGCGATTAGCGTAAGCGCAGTAAGTTTCTCACGCGGATAACGCGGATTTCATTGATGGCATCCTATGCGCTGTCAGCGAGATCTGCGTGAGCTAAAAAAGGCGGATGCGCTTACGCTGATCTCGCAGATGGAGACACGCCCGCAACACCGGCGGCTGGTGGCCGGCACCAGGCCGGCCACTACACTGTCACCGGTGGCGTACATCACCACGGACTTTATCGGCTGCGCCCTTTTACGCAGCAAGTACAATGCTGCAAAGTTAAGGTGAAATCAGCGCCATCAGCGTGAGATAGAAATTAGGATGCCAAAGTTATCGTCCCCCACGGACATTATCGGGTGCGCCCTAATTTTTTATTTTATTGCGGGGCCTCTAATTTTTTCATTTTCTTCCTATAGCTTTCCCATTTCCCTGCGTCATTACAATTGAATCGTCAAAACCTTTAATTCAAGCTTATGGGAAATAAACTCTTTACATTAATGTTTGCCGCACTGCTGCCTGCAGCAGGCGCAATGGCTGCTGATTATTACGTCAGCGTCAATGGAAACGGCAGCAAGGATGGCAGCTCATGGGACAATGCACTGCCCTTTGCCACATTCTATGCCAATGTTAACAAGTACACCAATGGCGACACGTTTTACTTCGCCGGTGGTACTTACTATGCCACCAGCAAGACACCTACCGCCATCACCAACGGTTATACGTTTATCGGCGGCTTCGATCCCGCATTGACCGGCACCGAGCATACCACACCGACCTATCCCTCAGCCACGCCGACCATCTTCTCGGGCGACGTCAACAAGAATGGCTTATTAGATGCGGAAGACGCTAAATGTTGTATGCATGTGAATACCGTTACGGCTAAATCATCAACTCCATTGAAGCCCGTTGTAATTCAGGGCATAGACTTTACCGGCTGCTATGATGCCACTCAGGACGGCAAGACGCATGGAGGCCTCTTTGTGGACAACAGTTATGACGTTACCTTGAAGAACTGCCGTTTCTATGGCAATAAGTGTGTCAGTCCTGACCAGCATGGCGGCATGGCGCTCACCGCATTCCGCAGCACGGTCTTCGTGCAGGACTGTGAATTCACCGACAACACTGCCTACCAGCGTGGCGGAGCGGTCTATGTATATAGCGATAAAGCCTCTAAAGGCCTTACTGTCTTCGAGCGTTGTCTTTTCTCGGGCAATAAGGTAACTGCTGAGAGCAGTCCTCTCGGTAGTGCAGTCAACTATAGGCATGGTCCGGGCTTATGGTTGGTCAACTGCACGGTGACCAACAACACAGCCCAGTCGGGGGGGGCAATCTATGTAAATGGTGCTGACGATACCTACAGCAGAGACACCTATGTTATCGGCAGCACCATAGCCGGCAACACCGGCGGCAACCAGATCAATATGTCGCAGGGTGCTCATCTCTTTATAGCTGACTCGTATGTAGTTGGCAGTGAGGACGACGGTTCCATAGACAAGGCTGCCATTGCCATCACTGGCGATAAGGAATCAGACAAGTTCAGCATTGTCTCCAAAGGTCACAATATTATAGGCGGCTATGCCAATCAGGTTGCGAAAGCCGCTTATGTACCCTCTTGGGACACGACCGACCGGCAGGGCAGCGACAACCTCTACAGCACCGTGTTCGGTACCAACAGCCTGAGCGATGGGGTTATCACTCCTATTGTAAAGACCTTGGGCTATGAGGGCACCGCCCTGAAGACAGCAGTTACTGACGCAGGGTGGGATGTCAAGACGGCACGGGTCGATGTGTCCGTTGACCAGAAAGGCTTTAAGCGCGGATCCAGCGTCACGGCCGGAGCCTATGCGGTGACAGTCGAATCTGTATCGGTCCCGTTCAATGACGGTTTCACTTATACTACCTATTCCAGCACCAGTGCCCTGGACTTCACCTCCAGCACCAATCTCAAGGCTTATGTGGCCTCGGCTGTGAGCGACGGGACAGTCTCATTTACACAAGTGGATGTTGTACCCGCCAACACTGGCATACTGGTTGAGCGCACCGATGGCAATACGGCTGAGGGTTCCTTCAATGTGGCTGTGACCGACGAAACGGTCGACGCACCTGCTACGAACTATCTTACTGCCGTTACATCTGAAACAACGGTTACTTCAGGTTATGTCTATGGCAAGGGCATCGACGGCTACGCTTTCTATAAGATTGGTAGCGACGGCTACACCATCCCCGCTGGCAAGGCCTATCTTAATTATACTGGTTCATCTTCGGCTAAGGCCCTGCGCATGAACTTCGGCGAGACAACGGGCATTACGACGGTGAACGTCAACCCGACGACCAACACGAAGGTTTATAACCTCGCCGGTCAGGCTATCTCAAAGGCCAACGCCAAAGGCATTTACATCATCAACGGTAAGAAATACATTAAAAAATAGGAGCCCACTATGAACAAGAAGAATTATCAAAAGCCACAGACCAAGATACACAGTGTCAACTACAGCAATGTGATGGCAGGATCGCCAACGATTAAAACGACGAATACGGAAGTAACCAACAGCACGACTGGCTTCACGCTCGGCGCCAAAATATGGAAAAATTACGATGAGGAATAAACCTCTACGCTTCAAATCTTCAATAGGGATACAGATACGATAAGGCAATATAGTTTGTAAACGATGGATGGTGGGCAGCCCGGCTGCCCGCTATCCTTCATTCAGAATGAAACAGGAATTTAAGTAAACTTACAATAAATCTTTAAACAAAAAAGCTTATGAAGTCGAAGATCTTTACTTTAATGTTTGCCGCACTACTGCCTGCAGCTGGTGCAATGGCTGCTGATTATTACGTCAGCGTCGATGGAAACGGCAGCAAGGATGGCAGCTCATGGGACAATGCACTGCCCTTTGCCACATTCTATGCCAATGTCAACAGCTATATTGACGGCGATACGTTCTACTTCGCTGGTGGTACCTATTACGCCACCAATAAGACACCTACCGCCATCATCAACGGCTACACGTTTATCGGCGGCTTCGATCCCGCATTGACCGGCACCGAGCATACCACGCCGACTTATCCTTCTTCTACGCCGACCGTCTTCTCGGGCGACGTCAATAAGAACGGTGAGCAGGATGCCGAGGATGCCAGCCGCTTCCTCGCATTGAAGACCAACACGAAGAAGGGTGGCGACACGCAGAAGCCCTTCGTCATCCAGGGCATTGAGTTTACCAACTGCTACGATGCCACCTCAACCCCAACTCATGGCGCCTTGCAGCTCAACAACTGCTATGACGTGACTATCAAGAACTGCCGTTTCTACAACAACAACACAAAGAAATCCGGATACGGCGGCATGGCGTTCACCGCTTACCGCAGTACGTCCTTCGTGCAGGACTGCGAGTTTACCAACAACTCCGCTGTGCAGCGTGGTGGCGCCGTTTATGTTTGGGTTGACGGTACCGACTACAGCAAAGGTTACACCGTGTTTGAGCGCTGCCTCTTCTCTGGCAACAAGGTGAGCGATGAGACCAAGCCCCTTGGCAGTGCCATCTTCTACAGCCACGGTCCCGCCCTCTGGCTCGTCAACTGCACCATCACGGGCAATGACGCTCCTTCAGGTGGCGCCGTCTATGTGAATGGTGCGGATAAGAGCTGGCGCCGTGAGACCTACGTCATCGGCAGCACCATCGCCGGCAACACCGGTGGCAACCAAATCCACATGTCGCAGGGTGCCCGCCTCTTTATGGCCAACTCTTATATCGTGGGCAATGAAGACGACGGCACTACCGCCAAGGCTGCCATCGCCATCACCGGATCTGCAGAGTCGACCGAGTTCAGCATCGTCTCCAAGGGTTACAACATCATCGGCGGCTACGCCAATCAGGTGGAGAATGCAACCAATGTTCCTTCATGGGATACAACTGACTCTCAGGCAAGCACCAATCTCTACAGCACGGTGTTCGGCACCAATACCCTGACCGATGGCGTCATTGCTCCTATTGTAAAGACTGCCGGCTTTGAGGGCTCAGCGCTGAAAACTGCTGTCGCTGACGCTGGTTGGGATGCTACAACGGCTCGTGTCGACGTGACCGTTGACCAAAAGGGTACGACGCGTGGCGAAAACGCTACCGCCGGAGCCTATGCCATGAACCTGACGACGGGCATCAACGCCATGACGACCGTCGACAAGGCCGACAACAGCTACTATACCATTTCGGGTATGAAGGTCGCAAAGCCTGCCGCCAAGGGATTGTATATCCACAACGGTAAGGTCGTGATTGTGAAATAATCCCTCATGGGGTCTGCCTTCTCAGCCAAGCGAGGGCAGACCCTTCTTCATTCACCTTGGCCTTTACAGTTTATCATCAAATGAAACGACTACTTTCTTTCCTTTTCCTTTTCATGCTGCTGTCGGTGCCGTCGTTCGGTCAGACCGACACAACGGTTGCCGTAAAGCCCGACACGGTGCGCCTGTTGCGCAACCCGATGACGGGGTGGGTCATCTACGGCGGATTGGGCGATGGCCTCGACGACAACTTTTGGCAGAAATATGACCAGTTTACGTCGTCGGCCGGCACGGTGAAGGTGTCCGACTATGCCACAACGCTTTTTATCCGCGCCGCCTGGAGCCTGTTCAATCCCGAGGAAGGCGTCTATGTCTGGCAGGATAGCTGTACGACCAAGGCCGCGCAACGCTTCCGCATGCTGGTCAATGGCGCTAAGGAAAGAGGGTTGAAGTTGGCTTTCTCGTTTATCACCGACTCCCGCGACAAGCACTTCAACTTCACGCCCGACTATGTGAAAGCCGCTGGCTGTAAAGGCTTTGAGTCGACGACGGGCAGCGTGACCGTCTGGTCACCTTACCCCGACGACCCCGTATTCCAGACGAAGTTCAAGCAGTTCCTCACCGACTTCGCCGCCCGATACGACGACCCCGCCACGGTGCAGTTCATCAGTGGCACCGGCATCGGCAAGTGGGGCGAGAGCCACTCGGTGAAATACTCCACGGGCGACGAGACCCCACGCGCGCAGGTGTTCGGTTGGATTACCGACGTGATGTCGTCGTTGTTCAAGCGTGTGCCTATCCTCGTCAACTATCATCGTTGGATTTTCACCGGCAAGGAGTGGGATGGCACCAAGTATGACGCACAGTCGGAGGCGTTGCTCGACAGTGCGGTGGCCAAAGGCTTCTCGCTGCGCCACGATGCCTTCGGCATGAAGACTTACTATTCGACATGGGAGAAGAACTACGCCGCCAAATGGCGCTACCAGCGGCCCATCGTTGCCGAGGGCGGCTGGGTGAAGTCATCCCACGGCAACTCGATTAAGAACGACGGTTACGCCGACTATGCCGAGGTGAGGCAGGGCGAGTTTGCTGACGCCAAAGCGGCGTATGCCAACATGATGGACCTGCGCTACAACTCCGATGTTACGGTGAGCGAGACCAGCTCATGGTTCAACGACGCCTACGACTTGGTCAATGCCTTCATCCGTCATGGCGCCTACCGGCTCTATCCTTCCACGGTGACGGTGCCGCGCCAGCTCAAGAGCGAAACCACGGCGACGATTGCCTCTACTTGGCAGAACCTCGGTTGGGGTTATTGCCCGACCAATATTCCGCAATGGAACCAGAAATACAAGGTGGCCTACGCGCTCCTCGACGCCAGCGGCCACGTTGAGAAGACCTTTGTTGACCTGAGCAGCGACCTTTCGCAATGTCTGAACGGCTCGCCGCTGAGTCTGAAGGCTACGTTCGATTTGAAGGGCGTCAAGGCCGGCACCTACCGCTGGGCCACGGCGCTGGTCGATACCACACGTCAGGACAGTGTCGGACTGGAGTTGTCGGTCGATCAGTCTCAGCTCGTCAATGGTTGGCTGGTCCTCGACTCGGTCAAGGTTTCCGCCCCTGACCGCGTCATCAAGGTGCTGGCCATCGGCAACAGCTTCTCGCAGGATGCCGTCGAGTCGCATCTGCATCAGTTGGCTGAGGCCCTCGGCTACAAGACCATTATCGCCAATATGTATATCGGTGGTTGCTCGCTCGAGACCCATTACAATAATATGGTGAACAACACGGCAGCCTACAGCTACCGCAAGATTGGCACCGACGGCGTGAAGGTGACTACAGCCAACGTCTCGCTGGAGACGGCACTGAAGGATGAGCAGTGGGACTACGTCAGTTTGCAGCAGAACAGCGGTCAGTCGGGACTCTACGACACCTATGAGCCTTACCTGTCGCAACTCGTGAGCTACATCCGCAAGACCGTCGGCGACAGCGTCAAACTCGTGTGGCATCAGACATGGGCCTATGCGAAGAACTCCACCCATTCCGACTTCCCCAAATACAATAAGGATCAGATGAAGATGTATCGCGCCATCGTTGACGCATCGCGTAAGGCTTTCAACGCCAATGGTTTCGACATCATGGTGCCGTCAGGTACTGCGGTGCAGAACGCCCGCACGACCTTCATCGGTGACCACATGAACCGCGACGGTTATCATCTGAATATTCTCTATGGCCGCTATACGGCTGCCTGCACGTGGTGCGAGGCCCTCTTCGGCTGCGTGCTCGACAACAGCTATGCGCCCGACGGTCTGTCGCGCTCGCTCATCACCGCCACACACCAGTCGGCCCACAGCGCCTGGCTGCAGCCTGACTCGGTGACCGACCTGAGTTATATCGACGCCGACGAGCAGGGCAACGTGGTCTTCGTGCGACCCGACAGCGACAGCCACCTCACCGATACCCGCGACGGAAACTCGTGGAGTACGGCATTTAGTTGGACAGAATTCCTCAATGAGAAAGACAAACTCTACGACGGCGATGTGGTCTGCCTTGCCGGCGGAACCTATCAGGTGCCGACGACGTTGAAGTTCACCAAGGGGTTGACCTTCATCGGCGGCTTCGACCCCGCGCTCACCGATACGACGACGGCAGCCGTTTATCCGACCGTCACGCCTACCGTGCTTTCCGGTGATGTCAACGGCGACGGTTCAGCCAATGCCGGTGACCTCTGCGCCATCATGGCTTTCGATTTCAGCCAGGGCGGCCTCGAGTCGCTGCCGATACGTCTGCGGGGCATCAATTTCACCGGCGCCTATGTACCGAAAGACAGCGCCAACACCGTGATGGGTGCGCTCTATCTGAAGAACTGTCAGGATGTGGCGGTGGAGCGTTGCAACTTCACCGGAAACGTCGCCGCTGGCTATGGCGGCAGCGCCGTGAGGGCCGAGTACAGCACGGTTCATTTCACCGACTGCCAGTTTACGGGCAACCAAGCCGACAGCCGTGGCGGTGCCATCCGCCTATCGTCCAATTCAGCCTCTAAGGGCTACACCACTTTGGAGCGCTGTCTGCTCGCCAACAACGAGGTTAGGCAGAACGTCGGCAGTGCCATCTGCGTGCAGCATGGCCAAGGACTTTATCTTGTCAACACCATCGTCACGGGTAATAAAGCGGCATCGGGTGGCGCCATTTACAACAATGGCAAGGACAACACCTACCAGCGTAAGCTCTGTCTGGTCAACTCCACGGTTGCCGGCAACAGCGGCAGTTACGAGATTGAGTTCCCGAAGGCTGCTAACCTCAATATGGTCAACTCCATTGTTGCGGGCGGTCACACTACCGATCTCTATACACGCACTGTCAGCCAGTTCACCGATGGCGGCCACAACATCGTGGGAACGGTCAGCTCGGTGTTTACCCTTGAGGAGTCCACGACGAGTGGCAAGACCGTGAACGATATCTTTGGCAGTGACAATGTTTACGTCAGTCCGGTGCTGGCTACCAGCGGCGTGGCTGTCGAAACGGTTGGCGACTTGGCCAACGGTTGGGGCATCGAGGCCGATACGTCGGTCGACTACTATGGCAATCCACGTGAGGCCACCACTTGTCCGGGCGCCGTCTCGTCGGTTACCACGGGCATCCGCGTGGTGCCGTCGCAGCGTGGCGTGGCCAGCGACCGCGTCTATAACCTCAACGGCATGTTGATGAAGGGCACCCTGCACCGCGGCATCTATATCCGCGGCGGCAAGAAGGTTGTCGTTCATTAATCGGGATAGGTATCTTATCGCATCGCGATAGCTATGTTATCGCGGTGCGATAGCTATGGTATGACGGTGCGATAGCTATGGTATGACGGTGCGATAGCTATGGTATCGCAGTGCGATAGCTATGCTATCGCGATGCGTTCCCCATAGAATTAGACGGTTAGGCCACTGCGGTAATAGCGGTAATGTGGTTTTCAATATACTGGGGGAGAAAACGCCCCTTTTGTTCTAATGGCACCGATTTAAACGGTGGCTGAGCATTGCTCTTACACTCCTATGTCCGGGTATTAAAAATATTGAAGAATATACAGCCCTTCGAGCAATGCTTTCGCAGCAATATATTCTCCAATATTCTATAATATCCGCAAAGCGGTAGGGGCCTGAGACACCTTAATGTATCCGCGAGGCGGTAGGGGGCGAGGCCGACGCGCTGATCAGGCGTTGGATCTATGCCTTAGGCCTCAATCAGCTTATCGAACTTCTCCTGGAACTTGCTCTTCTGGGCAGCGCCGACAAACTTGTCAACCAACTGGCCATTCTTGAAGAACAGCACGGTGGGGATGTTGCGAACGCCGAACTCGAGGGCGATGTCGTCGTTCTCCTCGACGTCGCACTTGCCGACGATGAGCTTACCGTCGTATTCCTTGGCCAGTTCGCTCATGATAGGGCTGACCAGACGACAGGGACCGCACCACGTTGCCCAAAGGTCTACGACCAGGGGCAGCTCGCCATTCTTATACTGTTCAAAGTTCTCAGTTGTGATTTCAACTTCCATGATTATTCCTTTCTTGTTGTTTTTATTATTCGTCTTCGTGATGCGGACCGGTAAACCCGCTAATGCCCTGCAAAATTAAGCATTTCATCTCAGATGGGCAAACTTTCAACGAAAACATTGCACGAAAACATCGCTTTGTCCGTAGGAGTGCTTAAAACTCCACGGTGCGGCTGCCGTCTTCCTGTTGGGTGATGGTCACCGCCACGGCATCTTCGGGCAGGATTTCCTCGATGAGCTCCGGCCACTCCAGGAAGCAGAGTGCACCGCTGTAGAAATATTCCTCATAGCCCATGTCGTAGACCTCCTCGAGTTTCTTTATGCGGTAGAAGTCGAAGTGGTAGATGACATCGTTGGTTGTGGTATGGTACTCGTTGACGATGGCGAATGTGGGTGACGTGATGACGTCCTCCACGCCGAGCTCCTCGCAGATGGCTTTGATGAATGTGGTCTTGCCGGCGCCCATCTTGCCGTAGAAGGCGAACACGTGGCCTTTGCCCATGTTCTTGATAAACTCACGGGCTGCCTCATGGATGGCGTCTAATGATTTAATGGTTATCTTCATGATGAATGAATTAGAATCTTATGAATGGATGAATGATTTGATCAGTTGATGGTATAGCTCATGCTCTTGTTGTCCTCGATATATTGCACGAGGTCCTTCGTCACCTCGAAGCGCTGCTTTGAGGCGCGCAGCACGACGTGGGCATTGGTGCTCTCGTCGGTGATGTTGAAGTAGAGCTCGGTCGGTCCCTTCTTGCTTTGCACCATCGTCTCGATGTCGTTGGCCACGGTGTCGTCGATCTTGTCGCTGGGCACGTTGATGGTGAAGCGCTCGATGCGCTTATCCTTGGCGCTCTGTAGGAATTCGACGCTGCTGATGGTCAGGGTGAACATGCGGCTGGTGGGGAAGCGCTTGCCGTAGCGGGCCTTGACAAAGACCGAATAGCCCTCCTGCAGCATGCCGCTCCAGCGGGCCCATTCCTCACCGAAGATGGCGATGTCGCCGGCGCCCTCGAAGTCCTCTATCGTCACAATGCCGAAAGGCTCGCCGCGCTTGTCGAAGCGCTTGTCTACCTTGGTGACGATGCCGCCGAACGTGAGGTCGCCGCGCTCGGCCAGCTGTTCGTGCATGCTGCGGTCGCCCATCTCCTTGCAGAGGGTGTTGCAGAGGTGGTTGAGCACGATGGCATAGTCGTCGAGCGGGTGGGCGGAGAGATAGATGCCCACAAGCCGTTTCTCCATGTCGAGCAACTGGAGCTTGCTCCACGGCTCGGCTTTGGGTACGGGCGGATAGGTGATGGCAATGTTGGAGGCCATGTTGCCGAAAAGCGAGTTGGCGCTTTCTTTCTTATCCTGCTGATACTGTTGGGCGAAGCGCACGAGGCTGTCGAGGAAGACCTCGCCTTTGGCGTTGGGCGCCATGTATTGCTCACGCATCAGTCCGAAGCCGTCGAAGGCACCGCTCAGCGCAAGACTTTCGAAGGCCTTGCGGTTGAGATCCCTCAGATTGACGCGGCAAGCGAAGTCGTAGATGTCCTTGTAAGGGCCGTTGGCCTCACGCTCCTTGACGATGGCCTTGGCCGGACCCTCACCGATGCCGCTGATGGCCTTGAGGCCAAAGCGTATCTCACCTTTCTTGTTGACGCCGAACGACTCGTAACTCTCATTGACATCGGGGCCGAGCGTCTTCACCTTCATGGCCTTGCACTCCTCCATGAGCTTCTTGATCTCACCGATATCCGACGAGCGGCGCGTCATCAGGGCGGCCATGAACTCGGCGGGGTAGTGGGCTTTGAGGTATGCCGTCTGGTAAGCCACCCAGGAGTAGCAGGTGGCGTGCGACTTGTTGAAGGCGTAGGAAGCAAATTTCTCCCAGTCGGCCCAGATTTTCTCCAGTATCTTGGTGTCGTAGCCATTCTCCGCACCCTGCTTGAGGAACTTCGGCTTCATGGCGTCGACGATGGCTTTGTTCTTCTTACCCATGGCCTTACGCAGGGCATCGCTCTCGCCTCGGGTGAAACTGGCAAGCTGCCGGGACAGGAGCATCACCTGCTCCTGGTAGACCGTGATGCCATAGGTGTCCTTCAAGTATTTCTCCATGCAGGGGATGTCGTACTTGATGAGGCTCGGGTCTTTCTTTCGCGCGATGAACTCGGGGATGTAGTCCATAGGTCCGGGGCGGTAGAGGGCGTTCATGGCGATGAGGTCCTCAAAGACGGTAGGGTGGAGCTCCTTCAGGTACTTCTGCATGCCGGGCGACTCAAACTGGAACGTGCCGATGGTGCGGCCCTCCTGATAGAGCTTGTAGGTGAGCTCGTCGTCAAGGGGGATGTTGTCGAGGTCGATGATGTCGCCGGTGGTCTGCTTGATGACCTTGCAGGCCTCCTTGAGCTCCGACAGCGTCTTCAGTCCGAGGAAGTCCATCTTGATGAGGCCCGTCGACTCGATGACGTGGCCGTCGTATTGGGTCACCATACACTTTAGGTCCGGGAAGTCGGGGTCGTCGGCCGTAGCCACCGGCACCCAGTCGCTGATGGGGTCGCGGCAGATGATGAAGCCGCAGGCGTGAATACCCGTACCGCGGATGGTGCCCTCGAGCATCTTGGCGTATTTGATGGTGTTGCGCTCACGCGGGTCGGTGGAGACCTCGGCCTCGCGCAGCTCCGGCACGCACTCGATGGCATTCTTCAGGTTCATCTTCTTGCCGTTGGGCAGCCGGTCGGGGATAGCCTTCTTCAGCGCGTTCGAGCGGTCGATGGGCAGCTTCTCCACGCGCGCCACGTCGGCAATGGAGTTTTTCGTGGCCATGCTGGCGTAGGTGATGATATGGGCGCAGTTCTCTGCGCCGTACTTGTCCATGACCCACCGCAGTACCTTTCCACGGCCGTCGTCGTCGAAGTCGGTATCGATATCCGGCAGGTTGACACGGTCGGGGTTGAGGAAACGCTCAAACAGCAAGTCGTATTTCAACGGGTCAATCTTCGTGATGCCGAGGCAGTAGGCCACCACCGAACCGGCGGCTGATCCACGGCCAGGGCCCACCCATACGCCAAGCTCCTCGCGCGCGGCCCTGATGAAGTCCTGCACGATGAGGAAGTAACCGGGGAAACCCATCGTCTTCATGACGTGCAACTCAAACTTGATGTGCTCCCTTACATTGTCGGGTATCGGGTCGCCATAGCGCTGCTTGGCACCGTCGTAGGCGAGTTTGGCCAGATAGTCGGCCTCGAACTTGATGCGGTAAATCTTGTCGTAGCCACCCAGACGCTCTATCACCGCCTTGCCCTTGTCCTCGGGCAGAGGGTTGAGGCCGTTCTCATCGGTGGTGAACTCCTTGTAGAGATCTTCCTCTGTGAACTTCTTATGCCATTCCTCCTCGGTACCGAAGCTCTCGGGAATGGGGAAGAAGGGCATGATGGGACCGTGGTCGATGCTGTAGAATTCCACCTTATTTAATATCTCCAGCGTGTTGCTCAGTGCCTCGGGTACATCGCTGAAGATGGCGTTCATCTCCTCGCGGGTCTTAAACCACTCCTGTTTGGTGTAGAGCATGCGGTTGGGGTCGTCAAGGTCCTTGCCCGTTGCCAGACAGAGCAGGTGGTCGTGGGCCTCGGCGGTGTCCTTATCCTCGAAGTGGCAGTCATTGGTGCAGATGAGCTTGATGCCGTATTCCTTGGCAAACTGCATGAGCACGGCGTTCACCTTCTGCTGTTCGGGGAACACGTCGCGGTTGGCGCGGATTGACGGGTCGGTGACCTCATGGCGCTGCAGCTCAAGGTAATAGTCGTCACCGAAGAGGTGGTGGTACCATTGCACCGCCTCGCGGGCACCGTCGAGGTCGCCCTTCATAATCTTCTGCGGCACCTCGCCGCCGAGGCAGGCAGAGCTGACGATGAGGCCCTCGTGGTATTTCTCGAGGTCGTAGCGGTCGGTGCGCGGACGGTAGTAATAGCCGTCCACCCATGAGCGGCTCACCAGTTTGATGAGGTTTTTGTAGCCTTTGTAGTTCTTGGCCAGTACGATGAGGTGGTAGCCGGAGTTGTCGCCGTCTTCGCGCTTACGGTCTTCCTTATGGTGGTGGGCCACGTACATCTCGCATCCGAAGATGGGCTTAAAGGGTTCCAGTCCGTCGGCCTTACGCTTTTTGTTGACCGATGCGCAGTAGTCGCTGAACTCCTTTATGCCATACATCACGCCGTGGTCGGTGATGGCCATGCCCTTCATGCCATCGGCGATGGCTTTGTCGACAAGGTGGGGAACCTTCGACTGACCGTCGAGGATGGAATAGTGCGTATGTACGTGCAAATGAACAAAATCTTCCATGATATGTTGTTGAATGGGAGTGTAAAGTTACGCCTAAAAAACGACATGCCCAAAAGAAGGGGCCGAAAAGTTTGTGGGTTAAACAAAAAACGTTTAACTTTGCAGTGTATTGATTAGAATGCCTAAGACTGCTATTAAATCGGAGGCAGAGAAAACCAATAATAAAGACTCATGGGAAAGAAATTAAAAAAGATAAAGAAAAATATACGTATACATAACGAGGGAAACGACCAGCTCATCTATGGCTTGCTCTTTATCGTTGCCATAGCGGCGCTGCTGTGGCACTTCGTGAGCAATCCTATACCTTTTTGGGCCTTCGTGGTCGTCGCCGGCGTTATCTATGGCATCGTACTCAATTTCTACCGCTGCCCCATCCGCTATCTGAATATGGAGGATACCCACGGCATCGTCGTGGCTCCGGCCGACGGCAAGATAGTCGTCATCGAGGAAGTCAACGAAGATACCTATTTCCACGACAAACGTCTGATGATTAGTATCTTTATGAGCCTCACCAACGTGCATGCCAACTGGTTCCCCGTCGACGGAAAGGTGAAGATGGTGAAGCACTTCAATGGCAATTACTACCGCGCTTTCCTGCCCAAGGCCAGCGAGGAGAACGAGCATGCCGACATCATGATTACCACTGAGCAGGGCGTCGACGTGCTCTGCCGGCAAATCGCGGGTGCCATGGCCCGTCGCATCGTCACCTACGCCAAGGAAGGCGAGGACTGCTATATCGATGAGCATTTAGGATTTATCAAGTTGGGCTCCCGCGTTGACGTGTTCCTTCCTGTCGGATCCGAGGTCTGCGTGAAGATGGGGCAGAAAACCACGGGCGACCAGACGGTAATAGCTAAACTGAAATGAAAAAGCAAATACCCAACATTATAACGTGTTGCAATCTCATATCCGGATGTATTGCAACATGCTTCGCTTTCTTCCACAGCCCCGATTTGGCGTTGCTGTGGATTATCATTGGTGCCACCTTCGACTTCTTCGATGGCATGAGCGCGCGTCTGCTGAAGGTGTCGTCGCCCATTGGCAAGGAACTGGACTCGCTGGCTGACGACGTGACCTTTGGCGTGGCTCCCAGTACCATCCTCTTTTCGCAGCTCATTGTGATGGACTTCCCCGAGTCGTTGTCGGGCATTGCCGACTACCTGCCTTTCGCGGCTTACATCATGGCGGCCTTCTCTGCGCTGCGTCTGGCGAAGTTCAATCTCGACGAGCGCCAGACCATGGGCTTTATCGGTCTGCCAACGCCTGCCAATGCCTTGTTTTGGGGCTCGCTCATCGTCGGCCTCAACAACTGGCTCTGCAATGTGAGCTGGGGCTGGCTGCTGCTCATCGTCATGATGCTCATCAGCTCATGGCTGTTGGTGAGCGAGATTCCGATGTTTGCATTGAAGTTCAAACATTGGGGCTGGAAGGGCAATGAACTGCGCTATTGCTTCATCGGCGTGACGGCGCTTGCCGTCGCCGGTTCCATCACTGTCGCCGTGACCCACGACCACAGCGTTCTCTTCGGTTTCCTGCGCCCGTGGTGCGGCATCATCTTGCTTTATCTGGTGTTGTCGGTCATCAAGGACTTAGTCGACCGTAAATCCGCACGGCAAAATGGGTAAGTTTCTGTCCATCCTCCTCGTCGTCTTTGTCGTCTGCATCGCAGCCCTTGGCTTGTCGTTGTGGAAGGCTTACCGTTCGATACGTCAGCGGATGAATCAGTTCAACAGCCGTATGAATGGTGGTGGCTTTAAGCAGCATGAGCAGCAGCGCCAGACCACCACTGACCACGGCGACACCATCACCGATACCCGCAGCGAACAGCAAGCCAACCAAAAGATCTTCGACAAGGACGAGGGCGAATACGTGGACTTCAAGGAGCTGAACTGAGGGGAGCGATGATGGGGCGCATGGGGCGAATGGGTTTTATGGGTCGCATGGGTTTTATGGGCTCATGGGTTTTATGGGCTCATGGGTTTTATGGGTCGCATGGGTTTTATGGGTCGCAGGGCAACTCCTCATTGTAATGACTGGACTTCTGGACTTCCGGACTTCCGGACTTCTGGACTTCCGGACTTCTGGACTTCCGGACTTCTGGACTTCCGGACTTCCGGACTTCTGGACTTCCGGACTTCTGGACTTCTAATCACTTCTCTTCTCAACATAAGAATGACGTTCTTACGTTTCATCTTTTATGGTTTCAAAGGTTTATCTGCTGCTGCAGTTTGATGTCGCGGCTTGAGCTGCCCACCATGATGGTGAAGGCGCCGGGCTGCAGCGTCCATTGGTGCGTGTGGATGTCGTAGAAGCTGAAGGCGTCGCGTCCAAGTGTGACGCTCACCGTCTTGCGTTGACCGGGTTTGAGCGCTACCTTCTCAAAGCCTTTCAGCTCCTTCTGGGGGCGCACCACCGTGGCTTTTTCATCGCGGACATAGACCTGTGCAATCTCTTTGCCCTCGCGCTTTCCGGTATTGGTGATGGTGAACGAGACGCGTACGCTGTCGTTGCCAAGGGCTTCGAGCTGCAGGTTGGAATAGGCGAACGTGGTGTAGCTCAGACCGAAGCCGAAGGGGAAGAGCGGCTGCCGCTGGAGCCGGTCGTAACCGCGGTAACCCATGAAGATGCCCTCGTTGTAAGCCACACTGCGCACCTCGCGTCCGTCTTCGTTGGCGTAATAGCTGTCGTGACAGGGATTATCCTCCCAGCGGCGGTCGAAGGTCACCGGCAGTTTGCCGCTTGGCGTGCACCGGCCGGTGAGAATCTCGGCCAACGCCGTACCGCCTTCCTGCCCTGGGTACCAGGCCATGACGATGGCGGCGGCTTGATCCATCCACGGCGTCATGTCGACACCGGCGCCTGCATTGAGCACCACCGTGAGGTGGGGATTGATGGCGGCCACTTGCTTGATGAACTGCTGCTGATAGGCGGGCAAACCGAAGGGGCGGTCGAAGCCCTCGCCCTCGGTGCTGCTGTCGAAGCCACCGCAATAAACCACGTGTCCGGCCTTCTGCAGACCTTTGCGCAGCCGGGCCTCGTCGAGCTTACGCAGCTTCACATGAATGATGGCTGACGACTGATTGTCGAAGAACTCAATCTTAATCTTATATTTGTGGCCGCCCTGCAACGACAGTCCGTTCTCGCGCGCCGAATAGGAGTGGTTGCCCCAGTCGCCGGCGACCACCTTACCGTCGATGCTGATGCGGTAGCCGTCGTCGCCGCCGATGCCCACCATGAGTTGCTCGTCGGTATCGGGGCTGTAGTAACCCTCCCACGCCACGGAGAAGGTGTCGACGGGCATCGAGGCCGTGGGTGCACCGTAGCCCCAGTCGAAGTCGACCTTACTGTCGACGCGCGTCATCACGGGCTTGCCGGCAAAACGCTTGTTGGCGTAATAGCGGCCGGTGAAGCCCTGCACACGGCCGAGGCTGTCGGCGAAGATCTTCGGGGTGATGTCGGTGTAGATGATGTCGTCGGTGAGCAGAATGGTGTTGCGGTTCATCCGTTTCAGTTCCTTGTCGAGGGGCTTATCGCTGAACGGCACCACGTTGCCGCTGCCGCCACCCGTGGTGATGCGGTTGGCGTTGGGACCAACCAGCGCCACCGTTCCCTTGAGCGGCAATTCATTGTTGTTCTTCAGCAGTACGATGCCTTCGCGGGCCAGTTCGAGTGCGGTCTGCCGCGACGTCGGACAGTCAAGCGCGATAGTCGAGTCTTTCTGCGTGCGGTCGAGCAGTCCGAAGGCGATGAGCGTCTGCAGCAGATGCTGCACCTTCAGGTTGATGGTCGTCGTATCGACGACACCGCTCTCAAGGAGCGGCTTCAGCTTGTCGTAGTTGAAATGCTTGCCCTTCGGCATCTCGAGGTCAATGCCCCAGTTGGCGGCTGCCGCGATGCTGTAGACCGATGTCCAGTCAGACATCAGAATGCCTTTGAAGCCCCACGCCTGCCGCAGCACCACGTTGTTGAGCCAGTTGTTCTCGGTTGAGTGGACGCCGTTGAGCAGGTTGTAGCTGTCCATGACGGCGCCCACGTGTCCCTGTTCGACGGCCTTGCGGAAGGCGGGGAAGTAAATCTCGTTGAGCGTGCGCTCATCGATCTCGGAGCTGACGTGGTGACGGCTCCATTCCTGATTGTTGCCGGCGAAATGCTTGATGGTCGCCATGACGCCGCGTTGCTGCAGGCCTTCGATATATTGCAGGGCGAGTTCGCCGGTGAGGTAAGGATCCTCGCCAAAGTACTCGTAGTTGCGGCCGCAGAGGGGCGAACGGGTGATGTTGACGCCCGGTCCGAGCAGAATGCTGACGCCTCGCGCCCTTGCGTCGTCGCCAAGGCTGTTGCCGAGACGATGGAGCAGACTGCGGTTCCACGTGGCAGCACTCAGCACCGATGCGGGGTAGAGCGTGCTGTGGGGCGCATGGTTGCGCAGTCCCACAGGTCCGTCGGCCAGGAGGATGCGGGGAATGCCCAATCGCGGGATGGCGCGCAGCGAGAACGAGGTCTCACCCGAGAGGTAGTCGATTTTCTCGCGCAGCGTCATCTGACTGACGAGTGCTTTGGCGCGGTCAATGGCCTGCTGGTTGATGGTCTGACTGTTGAGCGCCGTGGGGCAGAGCAGGGGAAGGCAGAGCGCCAGCGTGCTGCCGATGCGCCTTGATAATCGTTTGATATGAAGATACATCTGATGTAGTGAATTCGTTTGGTTTATTTGACGTTGAGAGTGATGGTCTGGTCGCCGATGAGCAGACGGTAGGTGCCGGGCTCGACGACGGTGTTGCCTTCGTCATTGACAAAGCCGAGGTCGCGGTTCACCTGCAAATTGAAGTGATAGACCACCGTCTGTCCCGTCTTAATCTCCTTCTTGTCGAAGAAGCGCAGTTCCTTCACGGGGCGCGTCAGCTTGGCGTAGGGACACTGCACGAAGCCAAGTACGGCGTGCTTGCCGTCGTAGGCGCCGGTGTTGGTGACCGGTATGTCAACGGTGAAGCGGTCGTTGGCGGTGAGCGTGGTCTTCGACACCGTCGGGGCACCATACTGATAAGTGGTATAGCTCAGACCGTAGCCGAAGCTGTAGAGAGGGTCACTGGTCAGGTCGTGGTAGAAGCCTTGCGTGGCGCGAGCACTGGTGCGGCGGTTGTAGTAGATGGGAATCTGTCCGCCGGTGTAGGGGAAGGTGGCTGAGAGCCGACCGGAGGGGTTGACCTCGCCTTTGAGGATGCGGGCCGTAGGTGTGCCGCCGACGATACCGGTCTGCCACATCTCCACGATGGCGTCGGCCAATGGCTCCACGCCATCGAGCTGCAGTGGACGGCCATTCGACAGCACCACGATGATGGGCTTGCCCGTCTTTTTCAAGGTCTGGAGCAACTGCAGCTGCACCTCGGGCAGGGCAATGGAAGCCCTCGACTGGTTCTCACCGCTCCAGTTGCCGCGCTCGCCGAGGCAGAGGACGACGGCATCGGCCTTAGCCGCAATGGCCTTGGCTTGGGCATAGCCGCTCTGGTCGGAACCATCGTAGTCGCAGCCGCGAGCGTAGTCGATACGCACATCGGGTCCGAACACCGTCTTCATGGCGTCGAGCAGGGAGGTCACATCGGTCTCGCGGCCGTGGCCCCACCAGCATCCGAGGAGATCTTTGCGCGCCTCAGCCAACGGACCGACTACGGCCAGTCGCTTGCTATTGGTGAGCGGCAGGATGCCATTGTTCTTGAGCAATACGACCGACTCTTCGGCCAACTGTTCGGCAGCGGCCCTGCTCTCGGGGCGCAGGAAGCGCTGACTGTCGGGCGTCTCAGTGGTGTAGGGATGCTCGAAGAGCCCGAGGTCGAATTTCAGTTTGAGCAGTCTGGCCACGGCGTCGTCGACCAATGTCGAATCGACCTTGCCGTCTTTGACCAACTGCGCGAGATACTTATCATAGGAATGCGACATCATATCGATGTCGACGCCACCCTTCATGGCCTGCTCGCCAGCGGTGCTGAGGTCCTTGGCCGAACCCTGCGCCTGCAGTTGCATGATGGCACCCCAGTCGGAGACTACGGGACCCTGGAAGCCCAGCTTGCGGCGCAGCACCTGACGCAGCAGATAGCTGTTGGCGGTGACCGGTGTGCCGTCGAAGTTGTTGAACGAGCTCATGACCGTTGCCGCACCGGCGTTGATGGCCTTGCGGTAGGGGGGCAGATAGGTGTCCCACAGCGTCTGTTTCGATATCTCGGTATAGACGTAATCGCGGCCGGCCTCGGAAGCACCGTAGCCGACATAATGCTTCAGGCAAGCGGCGATGGAGAGGCTGTCGGCCAGCGCGTTGCCCTGGTAGCCCTTGACGGCAGCGGCCCCGAAGACGCCATTGAGGTAAGGATCCTCGCCATAGCTCTCGGCGATGCGGCCCCACCGCGGGTCGCGGGAGACATCAATCATTGGTGAAAATGTCCAGTCGACGCCCGACATACGGCTCTCCTGCGCTGCGACGCGGCAAGCCTGGCGGGTGAGCTCAGGGTTGAAGCTGCAAGCCTGAGCCAGTGGGATAGGGGCCACCGTGCGGAAGCCGTGGATGACGTCGTGGGCGAAGACGATGGGGATATGCAGCCGTGAGTCGTTGACGGCGTGCTGCTGCATGCGGTTGCGCAGTGCGGCGTCGGTACCGAAATAAATCAGTGAACCGGTCTCGGCGGGGATGTTCTTCACCTCGACGCCGCGGTTGTTCTCGTTGTTGTTGGTGCCGAGCGTGTATTGGTTGAGTTGCATCACCTTCTCCTCGAGCGTCATTCTTGAGAGCAGGTCCTGCACGCGGAGCGCTACCGGCGCCGTCTTATCGGTGTAGATTACGCTTTGCGGACGGATGGCGCTGAGGTCGGTGATGGCCCATGGCTGTACGACGGCGGCATGGGCGGCTTGCTGCGTTGCCCGCACGAGGTCATCGCTCATGCCTTTCACGCGATAGGTGTTGCCTACAACCGACTGCCCGGTGAGCGTCTCCACCCATGTGCAGGCGGCGGTGTAGCGGCCGTATTGCAGTTGTAGATGGTAGCCGTCGCGGTTCATATTGTCGCCGATGAAGGTGGTACGTGCGTTTTGTATGGCCGTACCCGACGGTACCACAATCTTGATGCCGTTGTCGCGCATGGCCTGCTGTGAAGCGCTGACGATGCGGTTGTACATCGTCAGTTGGTTGCAGTCGTAGTTGGGGAAGGCTCCATGCGATGAGTTATGCTGATAAGCCCACGTCTGATGCCAGATGATCTTGGCCTTCGGCTGGTATTTCTTCACATACGCGATGAGCTGCTTTAGATAAGGTTCATAGGTCTCGTATTGCCCCGACAGACCGCTGGCCTGCTGCAGACTGATGTAATCCCAATGCTCATCTTGCAGGGCGGTGGAGAGGCGGGTGTTGTCGTGCTGCTGCCGTTTGCCCTCGGCATCGACCTTACGGTAGCGGTAGGCGGGTCGGTCGTATTGGGCATTGTCCCAATGGCGTTGCAGCGGACAGCCACCGATATAGAGGTTGCCCACGATGATGCACGTGCCTTGGGCCTCGCCCAGTTCGTGTAGGTTGTTTTCAACGGCATCTTCTGAGAAGCTGTTGCCAATGGCCAGCACGCGTATGGTGCGGTCCTTCGCTCCGACGGCCACGGCGACCATCAGGGCCAACAAAAGCAGGGTGTGCCTGAAGAGAGAATGTTTCATTATTGTGTCGCTTTACTTAGATTTCTTCTTCATATAATAGTCGTGCATGATGTACCAAGCCTCCTTGCGCTGGCCTTGGTCGGAGATGAGCCCTTTACGGTTCCAGCCCTCCTGATTGGTGGAATGGAGGCGGGTAGGACTGCGGAAGTCGAACAGCACCCACGGCGAGATGCCGCAGAGGTTGGGGATGTTCTCAAACATGCGCAGGTTGTCGCGGTAGAGCTTGGCCTGATAGTCCTCGCTCCAACTGTCGGGATTGGTGTCGTCGCCATGCTGTCCGTAGAGTGCCTCGCCGCCGAACTCCGAGATGAGCAGCGGCATTCCGGGCGCCACATTCCAACGGATCTGGCTGGGGTCCTTCGGCCACTTGGCATACCAGCCCATATATTTGTTGATGCCGACAAGATCGAGGTTGGGATAGAAGTCGTCGTGCATGACGAACTCGTCTTGCTGCTTGTCGAAATAAGCCAGATCGAAGGCGGCGACAAACAGTCGGGTGGTGTCCATCTCCTTGCCGGTCTTGAGCAGTTGGGCAAGGAAGCGGTTGCGCGCCGGCGTGTTCTTCGTCTCGTTGGCGATGCCCCAGAAGCAGTCGGCGCAGCGGTTGCGGTCGCGGAGGATAGTCTCACGCAACATCTGTTGCGCCTTGCGGAGCGTCGAGTCGTTGGTGAAGTCAATGGACTGCCACACCGGCACCTCTTGCCAAACCATCAGTCCCTGACGCTCGGCCTCCCGCACGATATACTCGTTCTGCTGGTAGTGAGCCAGTCGCACCATGTTGCATCCAAGGTTCTTGGCCTCGGTCACGAGCGCCACGGCGTCGGCCATGCTCGTAGCCCTGCCCATGCGTTGTGCGATTTCCTCGTGGAACGATACGCCACGCAGAAAGACGGGCTGGTCGTTGAGCAGCACCTTCGTCTTCTCGACATTGATGTTGCGGAAGCCTATCTGCTCGGTTACGGTGTCGTTGGGCGCCGTGATGGTGGTGGCATAAAGCGTGGGCTTGTCGGGTGACCAGCGCTGCAGTTTGCGCACTGACAGACGGCCTGAGGCCACGCCGTTGGCGTCGGTCGTGAGCTGCATCTTGACGCCGGCGCCGTGTATGGTGACCACGATGCGTTGGCCGGCAACGGGGCGGGAGAGCGAGACGTCGGCCAACAGCAGGTCACTGCGGTGCTTGTCGAGTCGGATGAAGTAGTCGCTGATATAGGTGTCGGGCAGGGTGACCAGCATCACGTCGCGCGTGATGCCGCCGTAGTTCCACCAGTCGAACGACATGGCGGGAATGGCGTCGACGCGCCGCGTGTTGTTGACGGCCACGACCAAGAGGTTGTCGCCGCTGACCAGCTTGTCGCCCACCTCAACCTGGAAGGGCGTGAAAGCGCCCTCGTGGGTGGCCAGCAGCTGGCCGTTGAGATAAACCTTGCAGCGGTTGCTCACGCCTGCGAAATAGAGGAAGTGGCGCTGATGGCCGGTCGGCGTGAAGTTGAAGTGACGGGCATACCAGACGGTGCCCTCGTAGTATTTCAGTTCGTCGCGCTGACTGTTCCAGTCACCGGGCACGTTGAGGCGCGTGGCCCCGTCGAAGTCGTATTCGTAGAAGTTACCGCTTGGTCTGCTTTTACGGTCGAGGAAGACCCTCATGTTGTAACCGGCGTCGTAAGGGTCGACGATGGCGCTCCATTTGCCATTCAGCGAAGTGCTGTGCCGCCCATATACATTTTGAATATAGGTGGTGGCGGCGTGCGATACGGCGGCAGCCGACAGCAGCAGGAGGCATAGCAGTCCTTTGAGTACAGTTGTGGAATAATATTTCATTGCTTTTAGCCTTTATTGAGTTCGTTGTCGGTGCGGATCATTCCGTAATCTTGTATTGATAGAGGCAGAAATCGTTGGGCCTCGGCAGGCTCAGGCTGACGTGGCCCTCGTCGTCGGTGGTCAGCGTCTCCGCTTTGCCGTCGCCAATCAGCGGGCGCAGCCGCAGCGTCGTACCCTTGGCAAGCCGCAGCGCCATGCGCGTTGAGACGCGGTCGTTGTCCTCGCGGAATACCAGCAGGAAGCCGCTGTGGTCGTCGGTAATCGACTGGAAACCGGTCCAGCTGCGTCCGGAAGGCACTTCTCCGATGGGCAGAATGATGCCCTGATGCAGCTGGAGCTGCCATCTGGTGTACTGCTTGATGGCCTTTCCCATCGAATAGGCCTCGTCGGGCAGGTTGGAGGCTTCCATCCAGGCCAGGGGCTGCGCCATCATCGTGATGGCAAAGAGGTAGTCCATGCTGTAACGGGCAGGTGCAAACGGGTCGTTGTCATACTTCGACGTGTTGCGCCACTTGTTGAGGAACTCCACCTGCAGGCGCTCGGCCGGCACATAGGCCGACAGCTGCCAGAGATTGCGCAGCGTCTGGTAAGGATAGTAGTTGCCCCAATCAGTATAACGGTTTTCTAAGAAAATATTGCCATATTCGTTAAACATATTGTACCCGCCCCTGCGTCCGGCTGTCGCGTCGAGGTTGAAGATGACATTACCGCCCGACTGCCGGGTGACTTCATCGAAGAAGTTGCGAAGCCGTTGCTTGGCGAGCTTCGTGGGAATCTGCAGCCCGTCAATCTTGAAGATGGTGATGCCGTAGCGGCGCCAAAGCGAAAGCACGGCCTCAGCGTCTTTCTGCCAGTCGGCAAACTCATTCTGAATGCTCGGGTTGAACCAGAGGCCGATGCGCATATTGAGCCGACGGGCCTTGGCCACAACGCGGTCGAGACCCTGCGGGAATTTCACGGGGTCGGGGGTCCAATAGAGACTGTCTTTCCAGATGTCCTTGAAGCTGCCCTTACCGCTCTTCGAGTTGGGGCTCTTGCCCTTCTGCCAACCGTCATCGAGCTGGAAGACGGTGATGCCGAGGCGGTGGGCGCGGTCGAGTTCGTCGAGACAAAACGCCTCGTTGATGCGGGCATCCTGACTGCGGTCACCCCACGTGTTCATCATCACCATGTCGTCGGTAACGGTCTTCTTTGCGCGCAGCTGTTTCTGGTAAAGGCGCAGGGCCTTGAGCGCTTCGGTCTCATCGCCGTCGAAAACGCCCAACACCACGGTGTAGGCACGCACCCATTGGTCTGGCGTCACGTCGTCGGGCGCGATGCCGAAGCCCGTGACGGCGAAGTTGCCGAACTCTGTGATGAAGTCGGCACCGGGGTAGTGCAGTTGAGTCGACGAGCAGGGCGCCTCCTTCAGAAAGAAGAACCCGCCAGCCGCAGCCCTGTTTTTGGCCAGGAGCAGGTTGCCCCTTGCCCCGTTGCGGCGATAGGGAATGAAGGATGTTGTCTGCACGAGGTTGTTGTTCCAGTCGGTGTAGTCAAAAAATTCGACTGCACGGCATTGCCAGTGATTGCCGCCCGGTGAGAGGCGGTCGAGAATGGTCGTGCGCACCTGCGACTCCATGTCGGCCGTCGACTCTATGTTCTTGTTGTCGGCGTTGTTGCCCGTCTGCTGTGGTATGGCGGCCTTCAGTTTGCCGCGCAGCCAGGTGTTGCAGACGACGGCGGGGGCATTGTCGTAGGCGATGTATTGCCTTTTCACCTCGAGACTGCCATAGCGGAGGGTGACGGTTGCCACAGCGCCGTCGGCGTGGATGGGGCTGAGCGGCAGCCGACCGCAGCTGACGCTGGGGCTGTCGGCCTTGCCTTTGACGATGACGAGATCGTTGCCCGTCGTTTGATTGGCGAGCGTCAGGTGACGACGCCGGTCGGTGACGCTGATGGTGCGCAGACTGTCGTGGTGCAGTAGAATGGTGCGCACGATTTGCGCGTTACCTATAAATAAGGTGTCGCCATGCGTTCGGGCAAAAGCCGTCTGTCCGGCCGTTGGCTGACCGGCAGCCGATGCGTTGCAGGTGATGGCGAGCAATGCCATCAATATTGAGACAGTTAGTAGTTTCCTCATTTCGAATTGTTTTCCTTCGTGTTCATGAATGCGCGGGCCACTGGCAGCGTGCGGTTGGGCTCATTGAAGTGTTGGTTGTCGGGTACGTTCTTACGGCCCGCTCCCTGTCGCATCAGTTGCTGCAGTTCGCCGAGGTAATGCTGATAGACCATCCTTGGCGTTGTTTGATGGCGGTGGCAGATAGCGGCCGCCATGCCGACGACCTCACCCATCATGCCCGTTGTACGCATGACGCGGACGGTGCCGAGGGCCACGTGGGTGCAACTGATGTCGCGGCCGGCCATGAAGAGGTTGTCGATGTTGCGGGAATAAAGGCAGCGGTAAGGCACGGCGTAGGGGTGAATCCAACGGTGTATGGTGCGCGTCTTGAACGCCTCACCGGGGAAATGCACCTCGTTGACGGAGTCGGCGAAATGCAGGTCGATGGCCCATGTGGTCGTGAACGAGGCATCCTCATGCCACACGTCTTTGTCAATGTCCTGCTGAGCGAGGATGTAGTCGCCCATGAGACGCCTCGACTCGCGCTTGCCCAACACGTAGGCTGCCCAACTCAACTGCCTGCGCGCGTATTCGTCTTTCTTGGCGTCGTGGTTCTTCAGCCAATTCCAGTTGGAGAAGACCACGAGCAATCCATAGTCGCGTATACGCTCGGCATCGGTAATCTGGTTGCGGTTCATGCCGGTCTCCCAGGTCCATTCGCCCTTGTAAACGCGCTCGGCGTTGTCTGCATTGAATGTCAGGCCGTAGTTGAATTCAGGGAATGCGGTCTTCTTCCGGCCCAGTTCGCTGTACCATTGCACAGAGGCGCCCATCACCAGACTGTCCGGCTTCTCCGGCGCATAGCTCTCGTCGAACTCCGACCGGCCTTCACGCCCCATGCGGTAGTCGGCTCCGGCCAGTGCGCCGATGGTGCCGTCGCCCGTGCAGTCGCTGAAGAGCGGTGCCTCAAGCGTCATCTCGCGACCGGTAGCCACCTCATAGATGGTGACACCACGGAGGTGCTGGCCATGCTGCTCCACGCCTACGGCTCGCCATCCGGCAAAACAAGTGATATTGGGTTCGGCGGCAATAAATGAGTCCTTGCGGCTGTCCTCGTAGAACGAGGCTGGCATGGCATTGCCCCCAAGACGATGACCAAACTCACGGATCATGCGCCCGAGCCGTTGATAAACGCCCGTCTCGATGATGCCGCCGAGGTGGACGCGCACCTCTGACGAGTTGTTGCCGCCCAATACCGGGCGGTCGTTGACCAGTGCGACCTTGCAGCCTTGACGGGCTGCAGAGACAGCGGCGCACATACCGGCGATGCCTCCGCCGACCACGACAAAGTCGAAATTGCGCTTCTCAATGGCGGTCTGGCCCATGAGCCGGCGGCGCCATTGACCACACGACCCATCGTCAACCGATTGGGGCAGGGTAGCGTCAGTGGTGAGATAAACCGCATCGCAACGGCCGTTGAAGCCGGTCAGGTCGTGCAAGGTGAGCTGGTGACGCCCTGCCTTGAGCCGCAGGGTGCCGAGGTCAATCCATTGCCAGCCGCTGCCGGTATCGCCGATGGGCTTGGAGGTGAAGTGCTTGTCGATGGCTACGCGGAACTTGCCGGGCCCCGGCTTCGATGTCCAGGGGGCCGTCCAGTTATAGGTGCGCAAGAACAGATGGTAGACTCCGCCGGTCTTCGTTTGAAACGAGGTGGAGGCGTCGGCAACGGGTATGCCCAGTCCATGCGCCATGAGATAAGGCGAACCCATGAGGTCCATGAACTGTTGGTCGGTCACCCAGCCTCCCTTATTGGTCATCTGCTCGGCTTCAATCAGCACTTCGTCGGCCTTTGAAGTCAATGCGGTAGACAGCAACATAAGGATGATAATGAAATGTCTCATCTTCTATTCTATAGGTTTCTGTCTATAATGACGCAGGTTCCGGGAATTGCTATAGGTGGATGGGGCAAATAATCTTCGCAACCCGGCCATAAGCCCCATCGCAATGCCACATTGGGCACCTGTCGATGCGATAGATGCCTTATCACATAGTACGACAATCGTCAAACGGTCGTCTGACGATTGTCATGTTGTAGCTTAGTCGAAGAAACCGGGCTGATGGAAGGGCTTATCCATCTCGCGGCAGACCGTGGCGATGATGCCCTGCACCTGCCCCATGGCGAACATTCGGCCGAGGAAGCTGTAGCCTGCATTGTAGCCCCGGCTCTCGTCGCCCAGCATGGTCATGCCGTGGTCGACGCGCATCGGCAACCGGGCAATGTTGGGATTGTCCTTGCGGTTGAGCTCTTCCTGCTCGAAAGTACGCACCAAATCGATGAGGTCGGCGCGGCCGCCAAGATGGCTGGCCTCGGTGAAGTCGCCGTTGGAGAAGACGTGGCAGGAGCGCAGGTGGACAAACCACGTGCGCGAGGCGAACTCGCGCGCCATGGCCGGAACGTCGTTCTGGGCTCCGGCCGACAGACTTCCTGCGCAGAACGTGAGGCCGTTGTGCTTGTCGGGTACGGCATTGAGGAACCACTCAATATCTTCCTTGCAGGTGACGATGCGCGGCAGACCGAGAATCTGGAAGGGAGGATCGTCGGGATGCACGCACATATACATATCGCATTCGTCGCATACGGGCATGATGGCCGAAAGGAAATACTTCATGTTCTCGCGCAGCTGGTCGCGGTCGATACCCTTGTACAGGGAGAGCAACTGGCGGAACAGCTCTACAGGATGCTCATCGCCCTCCTTGAAGTTGCCGCTCACGAAGCCCTGCGTCTTGATGACGATGTTCTCGACAAGCTCGTGCTCCTTCTCGGGCGTCATGGTCTTCCGCAGTTCCTCCACCTCTTTTAATATATCGCGATGGTTGGGCTGGCCGTCGGGGCCGAGCGTCTTGAACGTTGCCCACGACTCGCGTGCACCCTCCCGCTTGAGGATATAAATGTCGAAATAAGCAAAGGCGGGGATGCTGAAATAAAGGTTGCTTGAGCCGTTGGGATTGGGGTGAAGCAGGTCGGTGCGCGCCCAGTCGAGTACGGGCATGAAGTTGTAGCATATCGTGTAGATGCCCTCAGCGGCGAGGTTGCGCAGGCTTTGCTTATAGATTTCAATCTGTTGGTCGCGGTCGGGGCCGCCGTATTTGATGGTCTCAGTTACCGGCAGACTCTCCACCACGCTCCAGCGCATGCCGTAGCTCTCGATATAGGTCTTCAGGTCGTGGATTTTCTCGCGGGTCCACACTTCGCCAAGGGGTACGTCGTGCAGGGCCGTTACGATGCCCTCGACACCAATCTCCTTCAGCATGGCAAGCGTAATCTTATCGTTCTTGCCGAACCATCTCCATGTTCTTTCCATTGTATTTGTCAGTTTGAATTGCTTTGTTTCAACGCCAAGAATGGCGTACATCTTCTTTATAACTCAATTTTCTTGTATTTCGGCACCAATGCCTTCATGATGCACCAAGCGACGAGATAAGCCACGCCACAGTAGCAGAACACCATCATGTAGGCTGCCGGTTTGCCTTCGAAGCCGAAGAAGGTGAACATCTTACCCGCATGGTCGGCATAGTCGAAGAGTATGCCTGAGCCTTGGTTGATGAGATAAGACGCCACGCCGCCGGCCATCGTGCCGATGCCGGTGATAGACGCCACAGTCGATTTCGGGAACATATCGCCGATGGTGCTGTAGAGGTTGGCCGACCACGACTGATGGGCAGCGCCTGCGATACCGATGATGACGGCAGGGAAGAGGGCGCTGTATTGGCCGAGAGGCTGTGCCAACAAGGCAAGCAGCGGGAAGAAAGCGAAGATAAGCATGGCCCGCATGCGACCGGAGTAAGGCTCCATGTGCTTCTTCTCAACGAAAATCTTGGGCAGGTAGCCGCCGAAGATGCTCAGCACGGTGACGATGAGATAAAGAATGAAAATGAGCGTAGCGCCTTCCTTCGAGGCTGATGCGTAATGATAAACGTCGCTGAAGTAAGCCGGCACCCAGAACAAAAGGAACCACCATACACCGTCGGTGAAGAACTTTCCGCAGATAAACTCCCACGTCTGTCTGTAGGTGAAGCATTTCAGGAAGGGAATGGTTTTCTCTTCCTTCACCTCTTCAACGGGGGCGTCATCGTCGTCATCCTGCTGGATATAAGCCAATTCCTGCGCATTGACATGCTTAGATTGCTGTGGCTTATCGTACCATTTGATCCAGAAGAACATCCAGATGTAACCCAGCGCGCCGATGATGATGAACGCGCTTTCCCATCCCCATGCCTTGGCGATGAATGGGATGGTGGCAGGTGCAGCCAGGGCTCCCACCGACGCCCCACTGTTGAAGATGGCGGTGGCGAAGGCGCGGTCTTTCTTCGGGAAGTATTCGGCAGTCACCTTGATGGCTGACGGGAAGTTGCCCGACTCACCCAACGCCAATATGAGGCGGCAGGCAATGAACAGATACACTGATATGGTTGAGATGGACAGGGCCAATGCCGATCCACTCTGGACAGCCATCAGGGCTTCCTTGTTGGGCAAGCCTTCGATATGCATGGTGAGCCATCCGCAGCCCGCATGAAGGCAGGCGCCGGTTGACCAGATGAAGATGGCAAGCAGATAGCCCTTCTTCGTGCCCAGCTTGTCGATGCCCTTGCCGGCAAACAGACTGATGGCCGCGTAGAACAGGGAGAAGAAACCCGTTATCATGCCATAGTCGGTGTCGGTCCATTTAAACTCGGGTGCGATGAAGTCTTTCCACGTTAACGAAAGGACTTGGCGGTCGAGGTAGTTGACTGTGGTTGCTGCGAAGAGCAGCGCACAGAGATACCACCGCCAGTTGGTTTTGATATCTTGTTTCAGTTCCTTTGTCATTACATTAGGGTTAGAAGTTGAAGTAGTTCTTGGCGTTGTAGTAGCTGATGTCCTCAATCATCTTCTCCACGCGCTCTTTCTCATAGCCGGTGAAGGGAATCTCGCCATTCTCCACGTCGGTACCGACGACGTTGCAGAGAATGCGGCGGAAATATTCGTGGCGGGGATAGGAGAGGAAGGAGCGGGAGTCGGTGAGCATGCCCACGAAGCGTGAGAGCAATCCGAGCAGTGAGAGGGCGTTGAGCTGCTTCTGAATGCCGTCTTTCTGGTCGAGGAACCACCAGCCGGAGCCCCACTGAATCTTCCCGGGCACTGAACCGTCCTGGAAGTTGCCAATCATCGTAGCTATCATCTCGTTGGCCGAGGGATTGAGGTTGTAGAGAATGGTCTTGGTGAGATGACCTTCAAGGTCGAGGCGGTCGAGGAACTTGGCGCATTGTTTTGCCGTGAGGGTCTCGCCGATGGAGTCGAAGCCCGTATCGGGACCGAGCTGACGGAACATGCGTGTGTTATTGTTGCGGATGGCGCCATAGTGGTATTGCTGCGTCCAGCCGCTTTGATAATCCTGTACGGCAAAGACATAGAGCATGGCGCTCTTGAACTTTCTTACTTCCTCGTCGGTGAGGGCTTTGCCGCCATACACCTTGTCGAAGATGGCATTGATCTCGCTGTCGGTGTAATCCTCGGCATAGAACTGCTCAATGCCGTGGTCGGACAGCCGCGAACCCATGGCGTGGAAGAAGTCGTGGCGTTTCTGCAGCGCATCCACATAGTCGTTGAAGTTGTTGATGTCCTGCCCGGCGGCCTTAGCCAGTTGCTCCACATAGCTGCGGAAAGCGGTCGGATTTTCCGGCGACATAGCCTTGTCGGGTCTCCAAGCTGGCAGCATGCGCGTCTTGAGGTCGCTCTTGGCCACGATGGCATGGTAGTGCAGATCATCGACAGGATCGTCGGTGGTGCATACGGTCTCCACCTTGTATTTGGCAAGCAGTCCCCATGGCGTGAGCAACGGATCGTTGGCCAACTTATCATTGCATTCGTCGTAAATCTCGCGCGCCGTCTGCGGGTTCAGGGTCTTGGTAATGCCGAAGGCCGTCTTCAACTCAAGGTGGGTCCAGTGATAGAGCGGATTGCGCAGGGTATAGGGTACCGTCTCGGCCCATTTCTCAAACTTCTCCCAGTCGCTGGTATCTTTGCCGGTGCAGTAACGCTCGTCGACGCCGTTGGAGCGCATGGCGCGCCACTTGTAATGGTCGCCGCCGAGCCACACCTCGGTGATGGAGCGGAAACGCTTATTCTCGGCTACTTGTTGGGGAACGAGATGACAATGGTAATCAATGATAGGCAACTGCTCGGCATGGTCGTGGTAGAGATGCCGGGCAGTTGCATTCTGTAAGAGGAAATCCCCATCCATGAATTGCTTCATATAATATAGTAGTTGTTTAAATGTTTGTCTTTAGATTATTAACGGTCATATTTTTGTTTTATTGCATCTTTACATCACCAATGCATGTTGCCGGCAATGCCCGTCAGCTCCGGCACACTGCCTGTATAGACGCTCCTGTGAGAGATAGTCCCAACGCATTTGGTCGACCATAATGCCCACCACCAGCTTGGGGCGTTCCAACTGAGCCGAAGCTGTCACGACCATGAGTAAGGCCGTGAGAGTAGAATAAATCCTTTTCATTATTAATATCTTTGTCGGTGCAAAGGTATCATTTTTATCTAATGAAGGCAGTTACAATCCTGTTTCCTTTTCGTTAAATAAAAATTTGACTACTTTTGCATTCGAAATCCAAATACAAAGCATCATGCAACTCCATCACCTCGTTGGGTTTGACCCCAAGACCATGAGCATGCGCACGGAAATCATCGCCGGCGCCACCACCTTCTTGACCATGTGCTATATCTTGGCCGTCAATCCCGCTGTTCTTTCCACCACAGGTATGGACCGTGCCGCTCTCTTTACGAGTACGGCATTGGCCTCAGCCATCGCCACGCTGCTTTTAGCGTTCTTGGCGAAACTGCCATTTGCCCAGGCACCCAGCATGGGCTTGAACGCATTTTTTGCCTTCACCATCTGTCAGGCGCTTGGCTACACGTGGCAGCAGGCCCTGGCCATTTCGCTCATCGAGGGCATTATCTTCCTGCTCATCACCTTCATCCATGTGCGGGAATATATTCTCTATGCCATTCCGACCAACCTGCGCTATGCCATCAGCGTGGGCATTGGCATGTTCATCGCCTTCATCGGACTGAAGAATGCGGGCATCATCGTCAGCAATCCCGCCACATTCGTCTCGCTCGGCAAGTTCACGCCAACGGCCATTCTTGGTGTCTTGGCCATCCTGATAAGCGGTATTCTCATGGCACGCAACATCAAGGGGTCGCTTTTCTATGCCATCATCCTTGCTACCCTTATCGGCATACCGATGGGCGTGACCGTTGTTCCCGGCCACTGGCTGCCCGTCTCGCTTCCTCAGAGCATAGCCCCCGTGTTTTGCAAGTTCGATTTCCAAGGCCTGTTGAACTTCCGCACCATCATGCTCGTCGTGTCGCTACTGTTGGTCAACATCTTCGATACCGTCGGCACACTTGTCGGACTGGCTTATAAGACGCGGGTCGTGCGTGAGGACGGCACCATTCCTCATATCAGCGAGGCCATGATGAGCGACGCCATCGGCACGACCGTTGGCTCGGTATTGGGTACAAGTACCATAACAACTTATGTAGAGAGTGCCTCGGGCATTGCCGAGGGTGGGCGCAGCGGCATGACGAGCTTCACCGTCGGCATGCTGTTCTTGGTTTCACTCTTCCTTTCGCCTATCTTTATGCTCATTCCCGGTGCTGCCACGAGTGGAGCGCTGGTCATGGTGGGCGTGCTGATGCTTGACAATGTGAAGCGCATGGATCTCGCCACCATCGACGAGTCGTTCCCTGCTTTCATCACAATGACAACGATGGTGCTCTGCTACAGCATCGCCGATGGCATCTGCCTCGGCATACTGAGCTATGTGGCCATGAAGTTATGTGTGAGGAAATGGAACGAGCTGAACGCCGTACTGCTCATTCTCTCGGTTATATTTATCCTGAACTTTGTCTTCGGCTGAGGTTGGAGTACAGACCTGCAGGGGCTTTTACTCTATCACCAGCTCGCGTGGCAGATTGATTACTTTCAGCCTGCGGTACCAGATGTGGCTGGTGCCTGCCACGACACGGGAAACGCGGCTGCTGATGATGTAGTAGCTTGCCGCGTATTCGTCGAGCAGCTCATAGAAAGCGGCCTTGATGCGCGAGCATTTCTCGTTGATGGCGTTGTCAAGGGGATTGGTCAGGCGGTCAATGGTCTCTTCCATTTTATCTACGTCCAGCCGGTTGCTCACTTTCAGATAGGTGTCCATGAGCTCCTGTCTGTATTCGCTGAGCCGCTTGAACTCAATGCCCTCAGGATGGTGAAGAAAGAGCAGATAGACCGATTTGTGGATAGGACTCATCTGAACCTCCCTTGTCTCGTTTCCGATAAAGAACCTGAAGTCTTTCGTGATGATGAGCGGTTTCAGGGAATAGCGGGCGGCCTCCACGCGCAGCTCCTCCAGCGTAGCAGACCCGATGGCGTGAAGCAGCAGGTCAGTCCGGCCACGTTGCCGAAGTTGCCCCACCAGTGTTTTCAGTGAGGTGGCCAGTTCCTCGTCTGTTGGTTGATAATCGTCCATGGCCTATTAGTTTTCTTGTATGTCACTGGTAAATTCCAACAGAGACCGCTTGATGCGCTCGCGCACCCGCTCGGTAAAGGAAAGCGGTCGGTCGGCAACCGTGTTTCCTGTATCTTCTGTAGTATTCCCGTTTGTCTTCACTATGGGTTCTTTGGAGAGTGTGTCGTCTGATGGATCAGTATGCGACGGGTTTGATGATTCAGTTTGTTCCGTGTCTTTTGATTCATTTTGAATCGTAGCGGGTGACGTTTCAGCGTCTTGTACTGTTTCCGCCATTTTTTCATCCTTGGTACTGTTTACTGTCAGAGGAATGCCAGGTGCCGCGGCGGCTTCTTCCATTAAGTTGCAGTTGCTCCTCCCGCTTATGCGTTCAAATCCGCCTTCCCGGTACAACTTGTTGATGATCTGGTCGTAATATACCTTGTCGTTGTCGATGTGGACTTCTTCCTTTGGCATGAATTGGTTGTCAAGTCCTGTAGCGAGAATGACAACCTTGGCATCCTCGCCGAGCGAGTTGTCGTCTGATGTGCCCCAGATAACGTCAATACTCGGGTCGAGTTCATACATGAAAGCGTCCACTTCCTGCATCTCGTGGACGAGGAGCGGCGACTCATCGCTGGTGTAGATGTTAAAGAGAATTTTCTTCGCCTTGGAAATGTCGCTGCCATAGAGCAGTGGCGAGTTGAGGGCATTGAGTATGGCTTTCTGCACTCTTCGCTCACCTTTGGCTCTTCCGATGGCCATCAGGGCGCCGCCGCCTCCCTGCATTGTCGTCTCCACGTCGCGGAAGTCAAGGTTGATATTGCCTTCCACGGTGATGAGTTCTGAGATGCTTTTCGTTGCGTCGCTGAGTATTCTGTCCGCCTGCCTGAATGCCTCCTTGATGGTGATATTGGCATCGGCGTAGATGTCGCATAGCCGCTCATTATTGATAATAAGCAGTGAGTCGACATTCTTCCGCATTTCTTCCACGCCTTTCAGAGCCTTGACAATCTTGTTTTTTTTCTCAAAGAAAAAGGGAATGGTCACGATGCCTATGGTAAGGATACCCTTGCTTCTGGCAATGCCTGCTATGACGGGCGCCGCTCCCGTACCCGTACCGCCACCCATGCCGGCCGTGATGAAGCACATTTTTGTATTGTCGTCGAAGAGGTGCTTTATCTGCTCCCGGGTGTGTTCAGCCTCCGAGCGACCCAGCTCAGGGTTGGCTCCTGCGCCAAGACCGCTTTTCCCCAACTGTATCTTTACTGGGACAGGCGACTTCTGTAGACTTTGTGAATCGGTGTTGCATACTGCGAAAGAGACGTTGACAATCTTTTCCCGGTACATGTTGTTGACAGCATTGCATCCGCCGCCACCCACACCAATAACCTTGATGATATCCTTTGAGTGATCCTGCACCGGACCAAAAATATCAAGAACTTTATCTTCTTCCATAATGACCTTATTGTTATTCGGCCACAAAGATAATCAATTTTCCTGCAAATCCTCCGTTTTGCAAGGCTTGCGGCAATGCAAAGGTCAGAGTTCCGTAAGAAGTGGCCGGCCTGTTGCCGGCTGCCAGCCCTCGGTATGGCATTTTCTCCCATGCATCAGCGAGATAAGCGTAAGCGCATTGATTCTCAGGCAGATTTCATTGATGCCAATACCTGCGCTGTCAGCGTGATTTAAAAGAAACGGTTGCGCTTACGTTGATTTCGCAGATGGAGACAGGCCTGCATCACCTGCGGCTGGTGGCCGACACGAGGCCGGCCATTACACTGCCACCGGTGGCGTTTATCTCTACGGACATTGTCCAATGCGCTAAGTTTGCTCTGAAATTTTCCATAAACTCTGAAAAGGATACGTAAAAAACTTCGTAACTTTGCGCTAAAAGCCTTTGTATAGGCTGGTAAACAATTTTTATAACATTAAAACAATAAGACTATGGAAATAGGAGACCGTCTGCCGGAGTTCCTGGGCTTGGACCAGGACGGCAAGGAAATCAAACTGAGTGACTTCGCGGGTCGCAAGCTCGTGCTTTACATCTATCCCAAGGACTCAACACCAGGCTGCACCAACGAGGCCTGCAACCTACGCGACAACTACGAGCGTTTTTTAGCCAAAGGCTACGCCGTGGTGGGAGTGAGCATCCAGAGTGCAGAGAGTCATAAGAAGTTCATCGCCAAATACAACCTTCCCTTCCCACTCATCGCCGACACTGAGAAGAAACTCGTTGAGGCCCTCGGTGTCTATGGCGAGAAGAAGATGTACGGCAAGACTACGATGGGAACTTTCCGCACTACCTTCATCACCGACGAGCAGGGTGTCATTACCGAAATCTTTCGCCCTAAGCAGATTAAGGTGAAGGAGCATGCGGAGCAGATACTGAAATGAGGTTTGGCCGTTTAAAATAATTGTTGTATCTTTGCGTTGGAATACGCGATGATGGCTCCTGCGGATACGCGATGATGGCTCCTGCGGAAGTCAATGGGGCATGACCGCGCTCCAATTCTTATGGTTTTCCTATTACCGCAATTACCGCACTTCCTTAATCTCCTGAGTATCAAACGTATAAGTGCTTTTGAGACCGCCCAACATTACCGCAACATTACCGCAAAATGGCAAAAAGCCGCTTCTCAACACCCTTCTGAAGCCTCACCCCCAGCCCCTTCTCAAAGGGGAGGGGAGTGAAATGACAGATAAACAGAATCCTAAGGCCTCTCCCCGGCCCTCCCACGAAGGGAAGGGAGGACAGAGCCTCTCGGTATTAGTGTAGTGGCCGGTCTTGTGCCGGCCACCAGCCGTCGCTATGATATTTGCGATAGCTATGGTATGACGCTGCGATAGCTATGGTATCGCGACTCGATAGCTATGGTATCGCGATGCGGCTGGTGGCCGGCACAAGACCGGCCACTACACTGGTTGATTCGTCGGCAGTAATAGTATAGCCAGTCTGCAGTAATAGTATAGCCAGTCGGCAGGAATGCCGACGCTCCTACTTCTGCTTATTGTAATGACTGGACTTCTGGACTTCCGTCTTCTGGACTTCTAACAACTTCCGTCTTCTGGACTTCTAACAATTTCCGTCTTCTGGACTTGTTTGAAGGTATATTACCTCACTTAACACGCTTATTATCAACGAGAAATATTGCTGCGGTAATTGCGGTAATGTTGTTTCAAAAATTCTTAGGGAGATGGTTATCCCTTGTGGCAAGTCTACGATGAAGTAACGTATCGCGTAGCAATACGTGACCATCTGGCTTCTGCAGTCAGTATCTGCCGTGCATGTGGTCCCACTTTAGGTATATGCCCGCAAGGATTGTGCCCGAGATGGAGTGCCATGCGCAACTTATTGCACAGGGGAGTACTGCCAGGGGCTGAGCGGCGAAGAACGTTCCGGCAAGAACCGTAGCCAGACCAGCGTTCTGCATACCGACTTCGATTGATATTGTACGCTTTTTTGCAGTGTTGAACCCTGCGAGCTTTCCTGAGAACCAACCCAAAAGATAACCCAAGGAATTGTGGCAGAAGACCACAGCGAATGTCCAAAGGAACAGCATCAGGCCGCGCTCTATCAGGTCGTCGTGCACCGTGGATATCACTCCGCCTACGATCATGGCAAGGCAGGTAACCGATATGCCCGGCATGAGCGACTGCAGGGTGGGGAAGTAGTCCTTCTTGGAGTAGAGGTAGTTGAGCAGACAGCCTACTCCCACAGGAATAATGGTAACGATGAGGATGTTGGTGAACATGCCGATGGCATCGACATGAATAATCTCTCCTGCGGTGAGCTTCATGAGCAGCGGAGTCATGACAGGAGCGAGAAGGGTCGATGCGCACGTCATGCCCACGGAGAAGGCCACATCACCGTGGCAGAGGAATGACATGATGTTGCTCGACACTCCGCCGGGGCAGCATCCAACAAGCAGGATGCCAAGCGCGAGGGCCGGTTCAAGATGGAAGACGTGAACAAGCATGTAGGCTACGCCGGGCATAATGATAAACTGCGCGCACGCTCCTATGAAGATGTCGAGCGGTCGGCGTGCAAGAATCTTAAAGTCTTCAGTCGACAGTGTCAGACCCATCGTAAGCATAATGATACCTAAAATGACGGTCTGCGTCGTTCCTCTTACCCAATCGAAGATATGAGGGAAGAAGAAGGTGATGACGGCAATGCCGATTATGAAAATGGACGTGTAGTTGGCCAACCAGCGCGATAATACCTGAAGAACTTTAATCATACTAACGTAATAACTTTAAATTATAACCATTCTCTTAAATTGAGTGCAAAGTTATAACCTTTTCGCCAAATAATATAATAAATCGAATGTTTTCTTGTGTCTTCCCAATAGCATCATGGGCTTCTTATTCCATTTGACGGTCCAGCGGTTTTGCATTTACCATTCGGCGGTTCAACGCCATCTCTACTTTTTTTAAAAGGTGTAATGGGTCGTAATGACACCCTATACCGCTCATTTTAGCCAATTATTGCAAAAAAGTGACAATATTATTTGGTAGTTTCCATTTTTTGCTTTACCTTTGCAGTCGCAATTAAAGGAACGGGATTTAGCGCAGTTGGTAGCGCACACGTCTGGGGGGCGCGAGGTCGCTGGTTCGAGTCCAGTAATCCCGACCTAATATAATCGCCAGGTTGCTCATAAAAGCGACTTGGCGATTTGCTTTTTCCTGCGTGCACAACACGTGCACAACATCTAACGCCTTCTGACGTAAGTTGACAAGTTTAAAAGAAAAACATGTTTTTATTTGTCTGCAATCAATATATTTCTTATATTTGCAGAAAAATAAAACAACATGTCTATCATTGGGAGAGCGGCGGACTGGATTTACCCGTCGGGAAATATTGAAGGAAACGGGCATCGCCGACAGCGGAAACTTCTCAAAGATGCTTGACGCATTGATAGCCAGTGACTTTATAGAGAGTTATGTGCCTTTCGGTGAAGGGAAGCGCAACTTACGTTATAAGTTGTCTGATATGTTTTGCATGTTCTATCTGAAATTCGTTGATGGAAAGACAAACATTGACGACAAATTTTGGAAGTTCAACGTCACCTCACCAGCCATTAGTATTTGGCGCGGCTTTGCCTTCGAGGAAGTGTGCTTCCGTCATATCACCCAAATCAAGCAGGCACTTGGCATTCTTGGTGTAATCACTTCACAGTCCTCGTGGTCATTGAGAGGTGATGATGACATTGACGGCACGCAAATAGACATGCTCATTGACAGGAATGATAACGTCGTCAACATGTGCGAGATGAAGTTCTATAATGAGAATTTCACAATCAGCAAGCAATACCATTCCACTATTGTACATAGATTGAATGTCCTTTCGGGAATGATACCTAAAAGGAAGTCAATCCACAGTACGCTGATTACGACCTATGGCTTAACGCAGAATGAGTATAGCGGCGACTTTCAGCAGGTAATCACCCTGGATGCCCTCTTCGTGGAATCGTAATAAGGTACTCAATGGTCTTTAAGCCGAATAAATGGCAATGGTTTCTTTAAAATCAATAAAACCTTCGGCTGATAGCTTAAAAAACGTGGCAATCCTACACCTTGCAAAGTTATTTTTGTAAATTTGCAAGGTACTACAATAAGATGACGATGAAAAAACTATTGATATGCCTTTTTGCTTTGGTCGCCGTGATGGCTGGCTGCAGCTCTGACGACGACTTGGATGGCAGTTCCAAGAGTAGCTCCAGTAGTCTGCGTCAGGTTGTCGACAGTCTCGACAGCAACTATGTCTATGAGTTGCCGGTGGTATTCCATGTCCTTTATAATGACGAGAATAGTGCAACGCAGTATATTCCTTACCAGCGGTTGGCTAACATTCTGAGTTACGTCAACCAGATTTACCAGGGCAATGTGTATGGCGAGAGCGAGAATATCAATGTGAAGTTCGTTTTGGCCACAAAGGATGAGAATGGCAACACAATGCGCTATCCCGGTGTGGACTACGTCAAGTATACTGGGGAATACCCCATTGACGTCAATGCATTTATGACCGACAACACCGGCGCCAATGTGAAATATATCTGGGAGCCGAACAACTACATCAATGTGATGATGTTCAATTTCAAGCCGGACTCAAAAGATTCCGCCAATATCGTGCTCGGTATCTCCCACATGCCCTATTCGGTGAAAGGAAGCAGTCATCAGCTTGAGGGCTTGGCAACGGTTACGAATGAGAATCTGAAGAAAAGCAATTTGGGCTATGCCTATTGCTCAGCTATCAACAGCCTCTATGCTGGTCAGCAATCGGGTGGCGGTTACTATCAAAGTGACCGTTATACCAATACAAACCATCAAGCCACAAACTTTTCTCCAGCAGACATTGTGGTAACCGTAGCCCATGAATTGGGTCATTATCTCGGACTGTATCATGATTTTACGGAATCTAAAAGCAATTCGAGCGTGGAGCCGGTAGACTCTTGTGGCGACACCGACTATTGCGCCGATACCTATTCCTATAACCGGGCGGAATATCTTGAATTTGTTAATCGTCAGTTGTCGAATACCTCCATTAAGCATTACATGGTAGATTTGGTGCAGCGTCGGTCATGTGATGGCATCGCATTCAATGCCGACAACATCATGGACTATTTCTTCACCTATGGCTTCAAAATTACGAAGGACCAGAAGACACGCATCCGTAATGTGCTCAACTACAGTCCACTTATCCCCGGACCAAAGCTCAGCAATGGAACGACCTCAACGCGTGCCTCGGAGCCGTCCGGGCGTATCGATTTGCCTATAACCATTATAAAATAGCTTTATTACAATGACCATTTACGATATAACAGCACCACAAACCCTGGATGCCGATGTCACACTTCCGGCATCGAAAAGCATCAGCAACCGCGCACTGATCATACACGCCCTCAGCGGTGGCAATACCTTACCCGACAACCTGTCCGATTGCGACGACACCCGTGTCGTCATGGCAGCGCTGAAGGATATGCCGCCGGTCATCGATGTTAAGGCGGCGGGTACGGCCATGCGGTTTATGACCGCTTACCTCGCCGTGACCCCCGGCGAGCATACCATCACCGGCACCGAGCGCATGCGCCACCGACCGATAGGTCTGTTGGTTGATGCCCTGCGCATGATGGGCGCCGACATCAGCTATCGGGGTGAGGAAGGCTTCCCGCCGCTCTTCATCCGCGGTCATAAGCTGCCGGGTGGCAAACTGGAGATACCCGGCAACATCAGTTCGCAGTTCATCTCGGCCTTGCTGCTCATCGCACCGATGATGCAGGAAGGGCTGACGCTCCATCTGACGGGCGAGATTGTGTCGCGTCCGTATATCGACCTCACGCTCTGGGTGATGCAGAATTATGGCGCCGACGTCGACTGGGCCAGCACCGACACGATTGTCGTCAAGCCCAAGCCTTACCTCGACCGTCCCTATCTCATTGAGAATGACTGGAGTGCGGCAAGCTATTGGTACGAGATGGCGGCGCTCTATCCCGAGGGCAGCGTACGCCTCTCTTTGGACGGGCTGATGAACGGGTCGCGCCAGGGTGACTCCGTCGTGCGCTACATCTTCTCCCTGCTCGGCGTCCATACGCAGTTCGCTGAGCCACATTCCAGTCAGCCGACAGTGGTTAACCTCAGCCGCCACGCCGACCATATCGATCGCTTGAGCTACGACTTCATCAACTGCCCCGACTTGGCGCAGACCGTAGTGTGTACGTGTTGCGCCCTCGATATACCTTTCACCTTCACCGGTCTGAAGAGTCTCCGCATCAAAGAGACTGACCGGCTGCAGGCCCTCCGCAATGAGTTGCTCAAGCTCGGTTATCCATTGCATATCGGCGATGATGATGAGCTGTCGTGGAGCGGCACCAAATGCGAGCCGTCGTTCGACGCCATCGACACCTACGAGGATCATCGCATGGCGATGGCCTTCGCGCCATTTGCCATTAAGTTTCCCCATCTCCGCATCCGCCATCCCGAAGTGGTCTCAAAGTCCTATCCCGGCTTCTGGGATGATCTGAAAAGCGCATGGTTTCACATTGACGAATAAGCGCTGATGATTTATCTGTTGCTTGCCCTGCTCGTATTGGGGCTGTTCTGCGCTGCCTTGGGCTACTTCTCCCATCGGCGTGGTGAGAGCGACGAGATTGTCGTTGCACCGGGCGACTGCGGTTCATGCAGTGGCAGCAATGCCATGTGTGAGCAGGAGTGTACCATGCAGGCCGCCACCAAGCCTATCGTCTATTACGACGATGAGGAACTCGACGCCTTCCGTGGTCGGCCGTCAGACAGCTATACCGACGAGGAGACCCAGCAGTTTGCCGAGGTGTTGGAGACCCTGCGCAGCGACGAGGTGAAGCCGTGGGGTAGGAGCCTTATCTTGCGGGGCATCAACATGCCGGATGGCATCAAGGATGAGTTTATCCTGATGTCGGAGAGTGCATCGTGAGTTGGACCAAAGTGCTTGCAGCCTTGTGGCGAGGAGAAATAATCTCAGTAATAGGCAATAAATAGGGGCTTTACGCAGTTATATTAACGTTGAATAAAAGAGTAAGAAACCTCATACACATATTGCTTGCGGCAGTGTCGATAGTGACTTTGGCTGCAGGTTGCTCCACCGCGAAAAATAATGCCCGCACGCGGTGGTGGGAGGCTTTTAATGCCCGTTACAATACTTATTATAACGGCAAACTCGCTTATATCGACGGATCGCTGGAGAAGGAAACGGGCAACAAGGATGATTACACCGAGATTATTCCTCTTTACACCGTTGGCAATAAGAACAGCAAGGAATTGGGTAAAAGTAATTTCGACCGGGCAATACTGAAGTCACAGAAAGCCATCAAGTTGCATAGCATCAAGCGCCGGCCTGAATGGAATAAGAGCCGCCGGAAGACCCAGCGCGACATCGAATGGCTCAACCGACGTGAGTACAATCCCTTCTTGTGGAAGGCGTGGATGCTCATGGGCCGCTCGCAGTTTCATGAGGGCGACTTCGATGCCGCATCCTCGACATTTGCCTACATGAGTAGGCTCTACGAGACCCAGCCATCAATCTATGCCCTCGCCAGGGCGTGGTTGGCCAAGAGTTATGTCGAGAACGGCTTTCTTTACGATGCCGAAGATGTGATACGCGATATGCGGCGCGACTCCATTCCATGGCGGGCGCAGAAGGAGTGGGACTATACCATGACCGACTATTACCTTCATACCGGCGACTATGCCAGTGCCATTCCCTACCTGCGTAAGGTCATCCGCCATGAGATGCGGCGCAAGCAGAAAGCCCGTGAGTGGTTCCTCATGGGGCAGCTGTGTAAGGCTTTGGGGCGCAATAAGGAGGCTTATCAGGCTTTCCGTCATACGGTGAGGCTCAATCCGCCTTATGAACTGGAATTCAACGCCCGCATCGCCCAAACGGAGGTGCTGGCTCAGGGTCAGTCGCGTAAGATGATTGGCCGGTTGAAGCGCATGGCGCGGTCGGATAATAATAAAGATTATCTTGATCAGGTGTATTATGCGATCGGCAACATCTATCTCGCCCAGAAGGATACGACGCAGGCCATTGCCAGTTATGAGCAGGGCAACAAGAAAAGCACTCGGTCTGGCACCGAGAAAGGTGTGCTGTTGCTTAAGCTTGGCGACCTGTATTGGGACCTTGAGCGCTATGCCGATGCCCAGCGCTGTTATGGTGAGGCCATCGGTATGCTCGACAAGGAGCGCCCTGACTATGAGCAACTCTCCAACCGCTCGAAGGTGCTCGATGAATTGGTGCCCTATACCGAGGCGGTACATTTGCAGGACTCCCTGCAGGAACTCGCCGGCATGGATGAGGCCAAGCGCAATGAAGCCATCGACCGCGTCATTGAGGCGCTGAAGAAAAAGGAGAAGGAAGAGGCTCGGCAGAAGGCAGAGCAGGAGGCCGCTGAGGCGCAGCAAAGCGGTCAGTCCGACATCGACAACGGCAATGGCAACAATTCGAAAACAAAGACGACGCAGCGCACTACAACGACCACGCAGCAGTCGAAGGACTGGTATTTCTACAGTCCGATAGCTATCGCGCAGGGTAAGCAGCAGTTCCAGCAACTCTGGGGTAAGCGCGAGAATGTCGACAACTGGCAGCGCAACAATAAGACGGTGGTCGCCGGAATGAACAACGGTGACAGCGGTGAGATTACCGATGAGGAGCGCGCGAAGATGGAGGCTGAGCAGGCGCGTCAGGACTCCATCGACAAGGTGATGGAGAACGCCGAAAATGACCCGCACAAGCGGGAATACTATCTCAAGGATATACCTTTTACGCCGGAAGCCAAGCAGGCCAGCGACCTGATTATCATGGATGGTCTCTACAATAGTGGTGTCATCTTCAAGGATAAGCTCGACAACCTGCCGCTCGGCGAGAAAGCATTGCGCAGACTCACCGACCACTACCCGAGCTATGAGCATATGGATGATGCTTTCTATCATCTGTTCCTGCTCTATTCGCGCAAAGGAGAACCCGCTGTGGCTCAGCAATATATCGACAGTTTGAAAACGCGTTATCCACATAGCCAGTGGACGACGTTGCTCACCGATCCCGACTTCGTGCGCAATGCGCGTGAGGGGGTTCATTTGGAGGATTCGCTCTATGCGGCCACCTACGACGCTTTCAAGGCCGACCGCTTAAGTGAGGTGAAAGCCAACATCCAGCTGTCGCAGACGCATTTCCCTCTTGGCGCCAACCGTGATAAGTTTATGTTCATCGGAGCTTTGGCCAAACTCAATGATGGCGACAGTCAGAGTTGTCTGGCTGACCTCGACTCGTTGGTCGCCAAATACCCCAATAGTCAGCTGGCTACGTTGGCCGGTATGATTATCAATGGCGTCAAAGCCGGTAAGACCCTGCGTGGCGGAAAGTTCGACATCGGTCAGATGTGGTCGCGGCGTACAGAGGTGCAGGGACCGAATGCGTCGGCTAAAACGCAGCAACTCAGTAATGAGCGCAATACGCCGTTCGTGTTTATGTTGGCTTATGCGCCCGATTCGGTCAATGAGAATAAACTGCTGTATCAGTTGGCCCGCTACAACTTCACCAGTTATCTGGTGCGCGACTTCGAAATCTCTATTGAGGACCATGAGGGCGTTCGCCGGATGATGGTCAGTGGTTTCCGCAACTTCGATGAGGCGTTGACCTATGCCCGTCAGCTCACGGCGCAGCCGCAGCTGGTGAGACTCATCGGCAAGGCCCGTCCAATCCTTATCAGCACGCAGAACTTGCCGTTGCTCGGTACGGCTTATAGCTACGACGACTATACCAAGTTCTATAACAAGCACTTCGCCCCGCTCAAGGTCTCGACGTTCTATCTGCTTACCGAACCAGCCGAGATTGTGACCGAGCCGGAACCGGAAAGTAAGTCTGCGGACAAAGATAACCTCGAGCCGGATGACGCGGGTACGACCATCGTTCCTGCCGGAACGACGATTGAGACGCAGCCCACAGGTACGACGGTTATCCCCACGGAAACGACGGATAAGACGCAGCCCACAGGTACGACGGTTATCCCCACGGAAACGACGGATAAGTCGCAGCCCACGGGTACGACGGTTATCCCCACGGAGACGACGGATAAGTCGCAGCCCACGGGTACGACGGTTATTCCCGCTGATACGACGGCGGTGCCCTCAGCCAAAGGCACCACTGTGGTACCGACTGAGACCGACATCGATAATTTCCTCAACGATACTTTCGTCGGAGTTGATGATGAGCCTGCCCAGCCCGCAAAGCCTGCCCAACCCGCCAAGACCGAGCAACCCGCCAAGACCGAGCAACCCGCCAAGCTCGCCCAGCCTGAGCAGCCTGCCAAGTCCGCAGCGTCCTCCAAGTCCGAGTCGGGTAAGTCTTCCGCACCCATTCAACCCACCAAACCCATAAACCCCATTCAACCCATAAAACCCACCACCCCCACCACTCCCACCACCCCCGAGGACCCCATCACCACCTCCGGCACGACGGTCATTCTTGACGACGACGATGATGAGACTCCTGCGCCGCTACCTGCCGCAGAGCGCAAGCGGGCAGAGAACAACAAAGCCACTAAGCCAGCTACCACTGCTAAGCCCTCCACCGCTGCCAAGTCGGCGAGCAAAAAGGCGACAGTCAATAAAAAGTCAGCGTCCACTCAGCCGCAGAAGCCCGCTACGCCTCCTGCAAAGAAAGAAGAGACGAAGCAGCCGAAGAAGGAACTCAAGACACAGGACTATGACTTGGAGGACGAATATTACGATTTAGACGGATTTTAACTATGAACAACGGATGTATACTTTGGGCCGACGACGAGATGGAACTCCTCAAGGCCCACATCATCTTTCTCAATAAGAAAGGATACGAGGTGACCGCCGTCACCAACGGCGCTGACGCCATTGAGGAATGCCGCAAGCGGACCTTCGATCTCATCATGCTCGATGAGATGATGCCCGGTCTGACCGGACTCGAGACGCTGCAGCGGGTGAAGGAAATTCAGCCGCAGACGCCTGTGGTAATGGTCACGAAGAGCGAGGAAGAGGATATCATGGATCAGGCCATTGGCTCTAAGATTGCCGACTATCTCATCAAGCCGGTCAATCCCAACCAGATTCTCCTGACGCTGAAGAAAAACATCCATCGGCAGGAGATTGTCTCCGAGGTGACGCAAAGCGGTTACCAGCAGGAGTATCGGCAGTTGGCCATGCGTATTGACGACTGCCGCACCTGGAAGGACTGGACTGAGGTGTATCGCCGCCTGGTCCACTGGGAGCTTGAACTCAGTGCTGCCGATACGGGCATGACTGACATGCTGCAGATGCAGAAGGAGGAGGCCAACAATGGCTTTGCCAAATACATCAAGAGCCACTATCTCGACTGGATGGAGGCCTACAACATTGGCGGTCAGTCGAACGGTCGCTTCGGAATGAGGAGTCAGACAACGTCTGACGATGACGATGCCAAGCCGATGATGAGCCCCGACATCTTCAGGGAGTGCATTTTCCCACGCATCAACGCTGGCGAGAAGGTATTCCTTGTCGTGATTGATAATTTCCGTTGGGATCAGTGGCGTGTGCTTGCGCAACAGATTGGTGATCAGTTTGACATCGACGAGGATATGTATTGCACCATTCTCCCCACGGCGACGCAGTATGCGCGCAATGCCATCTTCAGCGGACTGATGCCCGATAAGATTGCCAAGATGTTCCCCGACCTCTGGGTGGATGAGGACGAGGAGGAAGGTAAGAACCTCAATGAAGCTCCGCTCATTCAGACCCAGATAGAGCGTTTCCGCCGCCACGACCGTTTTAGCTATAACAAGGTGAATGACTCGGTCGGTGCCGAACGTCTATTGCAGCAATACAACAGTTTGAAGGAGAACGACCTCAATGTCGTGGTGGTCAATTTCATCGACATGCTCTCACATGCCCGTACCGAGTCGAAGATGGTGCGCGAATTGGCCAACAACGAGAGTGCCTATCGTAGCATCACGCTCAGTTGGTTCCACCATTCCGTGATGTCGGAACTGTTTAAGCGACTGGCTGACAGTAACTACACGGTCATTCTCACCACCGATCATGGTTCTATTCGCTGCGACAAACCGATAAAGATTATCGGCGACCGCAATACGAACACCAACCTCAGGTATAAGCTCGGAAAGAATCTCAATTACAATTCCAAGGAGGTTTTCACCATCAGCAACCCCGCCAAGGCCTTCCTGCCGTCGCCTAATGTGAGTACGACGTATGTGTTTGCGACAGGCAACAGTTTCTTCGCCTATCCCAACAATTACAATTATTATGTCTCCTATTTTAAGGATACCTTCCAGCATGGAGGCATTTCAATGGAAGAGATGATGGTGCCGCTCATCACGATGAGACCCCGGCGCCGTTGATTATAAATACCATTCATTTATGAGAAAGTTAGTATTTCTTGTCATTTCAGCAGTGCTGTTCATGGGTTGCGCTACGTCGCATACCTCGGAAGAGCGTCTGGCGGAAAAACAACGACTGGAGCTACAGGTGGCTGACTCCGTTCACGCCAAGACTTTCACTATCAATGTTAACTATGTCGAGTCGCAGAATATGATGGTGGCCCATTATCTGACCTCCGACTATTCTGTCCGTCTTCAGGGCGACAGCGTCATCAGCTATCTGCCTTATTTCGGCCGGGCCTACCGCGCCGATTACAACAACACACAACAGAGTCCGCTGACGTTCTCCTCATGCGCCCAGCAGGTTACCATAAAAAGAGGAAAGCATAAGAGCTATACGGTTTATTTTAAGGTCAACAACGACACCGAGATGTTTGAATACTACGTCGATATTTTCCCCAACGGTAGTGCCTCGGTCAACGTCAGTTCGTCTGACCGCACACCGATAGGGTTCAGTGGCAGCATGAATATTAAACAATGATGCTTTAGTACAATGAGAAAATTTCTATTGCTTCTGTTGATGTCGGGCGCCGCATTGATCTCACAGGCGCAGACCATTGACAATATCTCGCCCAACTACTGCATGCGCTACGATCGTCAGCATCTGTTTCTCCAGAAAGATTCCGGACTGAATGTCGTCGATTATGACCTTGAATGGCCAGAGACTGTCAATTACAGTCAGGTGTTGCCGTTGAAGCGTTTCATGTCGCAACAGTTGTTTGGCTTTGAGACGACTTCGCTTGATTCGGCTTTGATTCGGCTCTCCGACGATTACGGCAAGCCCGTCACGTTGCAGTTTAAGACGCTGCCTGATGACCGCCGTTTCTGCTATATCAACTATGTAGCCCATGTGCTGTCGTATTCTCCCGGTCGTTGGATTGCCTACCAGTTGGATGCCACCGTCGAACCACAGTCGTTGTCGGTCGTTAAGCCACGCGCCGTCCATCGTTATATTATTTACGATTTGAGCAACGGTGAGGTGCTGCTCCCCGAAGACGTAGTCAGCTCATCCGTTGTCAATGGTATGGAATCGCAGAATTTTTATAACCGGTTGTTTGCTCCGCTCAGCGATGATGACTTCAGCGATATACAGCGGTGTGAGGTTGATGGATTGTGGATTGACGGACAAGATATCTGCTTCCACATGAAGGTGACGACGTCGGATCACACGGTGGCTTACGACGTGAAGCTGCCTTACAACCAATATAGCGATGCTTTGAAGAAGCGCATGCGTCGTTTGGTCGAACGACCGGTGAAGACAGTTGAGCCCGTGATGAGTTCCACTGTACCCACATGGCGTGGCGACACTATATATAATAGGGTGGCGACAATGCCCGTTTTCAAGAATGGGGAAGAGGGTCTGCGGCAATATCTCAGTCATATCTCCAGGCCGGAAGTTGATTTGGGGAAGCCTGTAAAAGTGCAGATGAGCTATGTCGTCGACCGCGACGGTAACGTTGTCGATGTCTGCGTGCTGGCACCAGTTTCACCAGAGATTGACCGACATGCCGCGTCTGTCGTCAGAAACATGCCGCGGTTTACGCCTGGTCAGCAAGACGGCCATCCGGTCTGCGTCAGGATGTACGCACCCATCAATTACAAGCCTTGAGGTCTAACAAGCCCCAAGGCTTTTTTCTTTTTGTTGGCTTTAACGCCGTTTTCATCATCTTTTTGATAATTTCACCTTGCAATGAGAACCACTTTGTGCGGCTATGGCTTGATTTAAATCAACTGTTGAAAACTTCGAAAAATATTTACAATCAATTTGTTTTACAATTATCATATAACTGCGACCCGGTTGACGTAAGTCAATCGCAAAAAGATGGTATTATGGCAAAACGGCAGTCAAAATAGCGGAAAAGACCGGTTATTGCAAAAGCCAACTTTGCAAATTGTCACAAAAACGGCCCGTTTTTAGCAACTTTCAATTTGTAACCAACTTTAAATTTATAGTTTGATTTGGCGCGAAAATTAATTATAAAATAAAGTTAAGGAAAGTACCAACTTTCATATAAATTGAATAACTTTGCATCAGAATTAAAAACAAGAAAACATAAAAACAACTTGAAAGGAGTATAGCTCTATGAAGAAGATTATCTTACTGTCAGCCATGATGCTGATGACTGTTGTATCGTTTGGTCGCACTCGTGTTAGCGAGAAGGCTGTTGTCGTTGCAGACACCATTTATTATGCTGCTGACCAGCTTTGCGTCAATAATCCCAGCCAGGCAAGTTACTACCGTCTGCTCAAGCAGCAGGGTACTGGTCTGAACAAGGAGGACGTTTTCCAGGACTTCTATATGGATGGTACGCTGAAGGCTGAAGGTGGTTACAACTTCATTGACCTCAACAACGATAAGAACAGTCAGCTGAACGGCGAGGTGACTACCTACTATGTAAATGGTAAGGAAAAGCTGCACGGCAAGTATGTCAACGGTCAGCGCAATGGTTTCTTCACCCTGCAGATGCGTGACGGTAGCGTGGCTGTCGTTGACTACAGAAACGGTAAGTCGGTTTACGACTACTTTATGGTGACCCGTCCCAACGGCACTCAGGAGAAGCGTCCGCTGTCTGAGATTAAGTCACTGCTGCAGTAAGGTCTCTGTTGCAATTAATCAAATCTCTCTTACAATAAATAAATATCCTTTGTCAGCCATTCTATTATTATAGATTCTCTCTTGCAATTATACGTAACTTAAGTTAGAATGGTAAAATACAAAAAAGCCCGCGTTCGTGAGAATGCGGGCTTTTTCGATTGCACTGAAATAAGTAATAAGTTGCTATTAGATCATTGCCTCGTTCAAGTCGAGCTCGACGGGGCAGTGGTCGGAGCCGTAGATCTCGGTGTGGATGGAGGCGGCGGTGATGGCGTCGCGCAGGCGGGCTGAGGTGAGGAAATAGTCGATGCGCCATCCGGCGTTCTTCTCACGGGCATGGAAGCGGTAGCTCCACCACGAATAAGTGACGTCGTCGGGATGCAGCGTGCGGAAGGTGTCGATGAAACCGTTGCTGAGCAGCGTTGTCATCTTTCCGCGCTCCTCATCGGTAAAGCCGGCGTTCATGTGGTTGGTCTTGGGATTCTTGATATCGATCTCCTCGTGGGCCACATTCATGTCGCCGCATACGATGACCGGTTTCTGTTCGTCGAGCCGGTGGAGATAAGCCTGGAAGTCATCCTCCCACTTCATGCGGTAGGGTAGGCGACGGGGCTTACCGCCCTTGACCTCAGCATCTTGCGAGTTGGGCGTATAGACACATACGAGGTAGAACTTCGGCATCTCTAAGGTGACGACGCGCCCTTCATGGTCGTGCTCGTCGATGCCAATACCATAGCTCACGTTGACTGGCTCGTGGCGGGTGTAGATACAAGTGCCGCTGTAGCCCTTGCGGTCAGCATAGTTCCAGAATGATTTATAACCGTCGAATTGCAGGTCGAGTTGCCCTTCCTGCATCTTGGTTTCCTGCAGACAGAAGAAGTCGGCGTCGAGGTCCTTGAAATAAGCCTCGAAGCCCTTGCTCTTCACGTTGCCTTCGTCGTCGGTTTTGGGTTTGACGCAGGCGCGCAGTCCGTTTACGTTCCAACTGATGAATTTCATAGCGTTATAGGGGATTGATGGGATGATAATATAATAAGGTGTAGCGGATCGTCAAATGCGTTTCGACTCGCCGCGCAGCAGGTTCATGAATTCCTCCCTCACCTTGGCCGACTCAAACACGCCGCTGAAGGCGCTCGTCGTGGTGATGCTGTTCTGCTTCTCCACGCCGCGCATCTGCATGCACATGTGCTTGGCCTCGATGACCACCATCACGCCTTGGGGCTTCAGCGTATCATTGATGCAATGCATGATTTGTTCGGTCAGTCGCTCCTGCACCTGCAGACGGTGGCTATAGATGTCGACCACGCGCGCAATCTTGCTCAGTCCGGTGATGTGGCCGTTGGGGATGTAAGCCACGTGCGCCTTGCCGTAGAAGGGCAGCATGTGGTGCTCGCACATCGAGAAGAAATCGATGTCCTTGACGATGACCATCTGGTCATACTGCTCGGCAAACAGGGCGTCGGTAAGCACCTTGTGCGGGTCCTGCGTGTAGCCGCGCGTCAGTATCTGCATGGCCTTGGCCACGCGCATCGGCGTCTTCACGAGGCCCTCGCGATTGGGGTCCTCACCGAGCAGTCGCAAGATGGCTTTATAGTGTTGGGCGAGTTCGTCGAGTCCCTCGCGGAATTCTGTTTCTGGATTCATTATCGTTGTGTGATTATCGTTGTTATTGCGCTTTTATTCAAAGACCGTAATCTTTCCTTTCACGATGGTGGCCGACTTATAGCCCATTGCCTTCACGGCGCTGAGCATGCTGGCGGCTTCGCTGTAGCTGCGGAAATTGCCCACACGGCAGATCCATCGCGGCGAATAGAAGTGAACGTATATCGGTTGATTGGGATAGCGCATCTTGATGGCCTCTCCAATCTGTTGGGCGCGCTGTTTGTCGTTGCGCGTGTTGCCGCCGGCGAAGGCCTGCACGCGGTAGCCGGTGACCTTCCTGGCGTTGCGCATCACCTTCTTGCGCATGTCGATGGTGGGGATGTTCATCTCATTGTCGTCATCCTCCGTCTTTTGCGTTTCGGTGCGATGCGTCTCCTTAGTGCTCTCCTTTGGGGTAGTAACCTCCTTATGGAGCGGCTCTTTGTTAGCAGTCTCCCTGTTGTTGGCAGTCTCTCTTTCTTTTGCCACAGTCCTTTCCCTGACGGGTTCGGCAACATGGGGCCTTGTCGTCGGCGTCACCTTCTTCTCCTTCTTTTCCGTCTGCTGTTTGGGGGTAGGGGAGACCGTATTGTTCTTAATGCCATTCACGAGGCTGTCTATCTCGCTGTCTTGGTGGATAGTGACTTTGCCTCTGCCTTGTTGCTGTTGCTGCACATGCTGGGTATAGCTCTGCGCCTGACTGTTGAGGGCAAAGCAGAAGATAACGGTAAGCAGAATGGCGATTTTCTTCATATTGCAGTGAATGAGTTTTATGGCCACAATCGGCTCTTGTTCAGCCGTATGGCATAGAAAAGAAAAGGCGTTTGCCAACCCTTTGCCGGGGCTGGCAAACGCAGGGGAATAAAGTCGGATTACTTCTTCCAGGCGTCGATGATGCCCTTGAAGTCAGCGGCCTTCAGTGAGGCTCCGCCGATGAGTCCGCCGTCGATGTCGGGCTTAGCGAACAGCTCAGGAGCATTGCCGGGCTTGCAGCTGCCACCATAGAGGATGGTAGTATCCTCAGCAGTTTCCTTGCCATACTTGTCGGCAACGATAGAACGGATGTAAGCCAACATCTCCTCAGCCTGGTCAGAGGTAGCGGTCTTGCCGGTGCCGATAGCCCAGATGGGTTCGTAAGCCAGCACGATGTTCTTCCACTCCTCAGCGCTCAGGTTGAATACAGAGCCGTCGAGCTCAGCTTTCACCACCTCATTCTGGCGGTTAGCCTCACGCTCCTCGAGGGTCTCGCCGCAGCAGAAGATCACCTTCAGGCCGTTCTTCAGTGCGAGCTGCACCTTCTCCTTGAGGATTTCGGGAGTCTCATGATAGTACTGACGACGCTCGGAGTGGCCGAGGATGACGTACTGTGCACCGGTGCTCTTCACCATGGCAGCGCTCACCTCACCCGTGTAGGCACCCTTCTCCTTGTCGGCGCAGTTCTCGGCACCGAGGGCGACGACGTCCTGGTCGAGCACCTGAGCTACGCTTGCCAGATGGATAAACGGCGTGCAGATGATGACACCACAGTTAGGCTTGTCAGCCTTGCATGCCTCGTTGATTTCCTTTGCCAGGGCAACGCCCTCCTGCAGGTTCTCGTTCATTTTCCAGTTACCTGCTACGATTTTCTTTCTCATTGTTGTTTGTTTTAAACGTTGACAATATTTGATTAGACTTGTTCTCTATCTTCTCACCTTCCTCTTTCAGCCGCTCCTCGTTGGCTTTGATCTTTCCCCGGAGGTATTTGCTCCAAGCCCAGCTGCGGTCGGCCAGCACCAGGAGAATGAGCGGCAGGAAGAACCACAACAGAATCTTGGCGATGGTCTTGCCTACCTGGTTGCCGGGCAGCTGACCAATGGGCAACTTGTTGAGCGGCCCTTGCAGCTGGTCGCCGGTCGGCAGGTCGTTATGGCTCCATTTCTGGATGATAGTGCCGTTCTTGAGCAGCAGCAGTCCGGGATTACTGCGAATGATGGTCTTCAGCGTCGTCTCATCGGTGATGCAGAAAGGATATTCGGCACCGGTGATGTTCTCCCAGTGCTGTATCTCCTTCTCCGTCGATGCCGTCAGACAATAGAACGGCACCTTTTGCTCCTGCGCATATTCATAAAGCTGGTCGATGCCGCCGAAGTTGGAGTCGTCGGCCTGCGCCAGATGGGGCGATATGAGCAGGAAGGTGTAGCCCTTGCGCGAGAGGATGCTGTCGGTGATGTCGTCGCCGTCGGCCAGTTGGATGGAGAAGTCGTGGATGGGCGGTACATAGCCCTCAGAAATCTGCTCCGTCTTCGAGTCGATGAACTGCCACGTGGAGTCGGGGTAGTTGTCGAGCGTGAACTCCTTCCTCACGCCGTCTTTCTCCATGATGAAGGTCGTGTGGAACTTCGGTTGCTCCGCGCCCGGCGGTATCGTCATGCCCTGCTTGATGTTGGCGCCGATATGGTAGGGGCGGAAATCGAAGATGGGCAAATGATAGAGACAGTAGACGCTTGTCAGGAGGATGTAGAGGATGGTGAAGTTGATGGCTATCCATTGCGTCGACGGCGAGAGGAAGCGGTACATGAGCAGCGGCCGGCGCACGACGACGATGGCGCAGGCAAGTAGCACAATGTTCTTCAGCAGTGTGGCCTGATTGGACAGGTGGATGGCGTCGCCGAAGCAGCCGCAGTCTTTCACGGGATTGGCAATGGCAATCCATACCGTGATGAGCGTCATGATGACCATGAACGCAGTGCATAGCTTCGACACCAGCCGGCGGCGGATGGCGAAGAGCATGAGCAGTCCCATCGTGAACTCAAAGGCGGCCAGCAATATGGCGCAGCCCAAGGTGATGAAATCGGGCACCGACCCTGCCAGGCCGATGGCCTCGAGGTAGTCCTGCAGCTTGTATTGCGTGCCGATGGGGTCAACGGCCTTGACATAACCGGAAAAGACAAAAGTAACCCCAAGGATCAGCCTGCAGAGGTTGACCAGCACCGTCATGATGACGGTTTTCGCTGTGTGGGATTGCTGTTTTGCGTCGGTCATTTATTTCAGTCGTATGGCGCCGAACACGGCATAGTTGATGATGTCCATGTAGTTGGCGTCGATGCCTTCGGATACAAGTGTCTGGCTGTGAATGTCTTCCAGTTCCTTGATGCGGGCTATCTTGGTGAGGATGAAGTCGGTGTAGCTGCTGACGCGCATGCCTCGCCATGCCTCGCCATAGTCGTGGTTCTTCCGCGTCATGAGCTCGAAAGCCGCCTTGGCGAAAGTGTCGTAGAGCGACAGGGCCTCGTCATTGGTGATGTCGACGCTGTCGGCATAGCCTTTATCCAACTGGATGAGGCCGACGATACCGTAGTTGATGAGGGCTAAGAACTCGGGGCGTATGCCCTCATGGACAAGGGCCTTGCCGGTGGTCTCGAGCGAGCGGATGCGCTTAGCCTTGATAAACAGCTGGTCGGTGAGCGACGATGGGCGCAGGATGCGCCATGAGGCGCCGTAGTCGTGGAGCTTCTTGCGGAAGATGTCGCGGCATTCGCCCAGCACGTCCTTGAATTGATGGTCGGTATCTTGTACCATGTTATCAGTATCTTGCTGCATACGAGTGCAAAGTTAACTAATTTTTCAGACAGACAGCGCGGTAAAGCCTATTTTTCCGCCTGACGGTGGTGAATGATGCGCACCGTGCCGCAGAGGGCGTCGTAGCGCACCTGCAGGGAGTCGCGCTTCACGCGCAGCCGGTTTTTCTCGCCGAAGGTCTGCGCGGCATTGTATTGCCAGATAGTCGCCTGCAGGGCCGAGTCGGTGCGCCCGATGTCGGCCTGGGCCATTTTCAGCGATGCCTCCTGCCATATCTTCAGCGCTTTCTCGCGGCTCTCTACGGCTTTGGGGTGGTTGGCGCGCAGCTGCGTGATGGCGTTGAGCGTGGCGGAATAGTTGCCGGCCCGATAGAGCGAGTCGATGCGCTGCATGAGGGGCGCGGCTTTCTCGTCCTCGGTCTGTTGGCAGGAAACTAAACCAAGGACAACGGCCATGATAATGAACAATTTCTTCATACTGTTTGCAAAGGTAACTATTTTTCGTGGTATATTCCGATTTTTTTGCTAACTTTGCATTGAAATTGTGATTCAATAGACGAACGTAACGATGCGTATGCTTAGTGACGCCGAACTGGCGCAACTTCTCGATAAAGACATTTTCCACAAGATATCTGCCGCCGCCGACAGTCTGCATTTGGAGACGTATGTGGTGGGTGGCTATGTGCGCGACCTCTTCCTTGAGCGTCCGAGCAACGATATTGATGTGGTGGTGGTTGGCAGTGGCATTGAGGTGGCGAAGGCTTTCAAGAATGCGCTTGGCCGATCGGCTCACCTCTCGGTGTTCCGCAACTTCGGAACGGCGCAGGTGAAGTGGCACGACCAGGAGGTGGAGTTTGTGGGCGCCAGGCGTGAGAGCTACAACCGCGACAGCCGTAAGCCGCATGTCGAGGACGGTACGTTGGAAGACGACCAGAACCGTCGCGACTTCACCATCAACGCCCTTGCGGTGTGTCTCAACAGCGACCGCTTCGGTGAACTCGTTGACCCCTTCGACGGCATCTACGACCTGCAGGATGGCATCATCCGCACGCCACTCGACCCCGACGTGACCTTCAGCGACGATCCGCTGCGCATGATGCGCTGTGTGCGCTTTGCCACGCAGTTGAAGTTCTATATTGAGGATGAGACATTTGAGGCGCTCTCGCGCAACGCCGAGCGCATCAAGATCATCAGTGGTGAGCGCATCTCTGAGGAACTCAATAAGATAATGATGACCGACCACCCGAGCCGCGGCTTCGTCGACCTGCAGCGCAGTGGTCTGCTGCCGCTCATCCTGCCCGAGCTGTCGGTGCTCGACGTGGTGGAGACGCGCAACGGCCGGAGCCATAAGAACAACTTCTACCACACGTTGGAGGTGCTCGACAATGTCTGCGCCAATCCCGACGCGTCGCTATGGCTCAGGTGGGCAGCACTGCTCCACGACATCGGCAAGGCCAAGACTAAGCGCTGGGATCCGGTGCTGGGCTGGACCTTCCACAACCACAACTACGTCGGAGCCAAGATGGTGCCGGTCATCTTCAACCGCCTTAAATTGCCGCTGGACGCGAAGATGAAATACGTGCATAAGCTCGTCAATCTGCACATGCGCCCCATCGCCATCGCCGACGACGAGGTGACCGACAGTGCCGTGCGCCGCTTGGTCAATGATGCCGACGATGACATCGATGACCTGATGACGCTCTGCGAGGCCGACATCACGAGTAAGAACCAGGTGCGTAAGGCGCGGTTCCTCAACAACTTCCGCATCGTGAGGGAGAAGATTGCCGACCTGAAGGAGCGCGACTACAAACGATTGCTGCAGCCGTGTATCGACGGCAACGAGATCATGCAGCTGTTCAACCTGAAGCCCTCGAGGGCGGTGGGTGAGTTGAAGTCGGCCTTGAAAGAGGCGGTGCTCGACAATAAGGTGCCCAACGAGCGTGGTCCGCTGATGGAGTTGCTGAAGGAAAAGGCCAAGGAAATGGGGCTGTGAGACGCCGTATTCCCCAAAAACAAGTGAAACCACATTACCCCAATTACCGCAGTACGGTTTCTCGCTGATACTAAACGCGTTAAGTGCGGTAATGTTGGGAAGTATATTACCTCGCTTAAACATCTCATAATCAACGCGTAATATTGCTGCGGTAATAGCGGTAATGTGGTTTTCAGTATTTCTTGGTGGAGTGGGGCTGACAGTAGGTGTGCAGCTACGCTAATCGAAGATCTCTTTCCTGCGGAATGCGCGCTTACGTTGAGCATTGCCTCCCGCTAAATGCCGATTTGGCGTAGCTCGTCTCTCCCCTCGCAATGCCCGTTTGGTGCTGCATGACGCTTTGTTGTGTGAAAAGCTTGTAATTGTCGCGCGATGTAGGAGAATGTTTGTTAAAAAAACTCTGCGTTCATTATAAGTTTTGTCATTTCTTCGTACCTTTGCCCCCGAAATTTCAACAATCATGCCCGAAACCGTAGTTTAATGAATGAAGGAAGGGTTAAGGAAACATATTATTGTAAACACATTATATTAAATAAGGTATGAAGATTAAAAGTACAATGATTGTGGCTATTGCTGCGCTTGCACTCGTTTCGTGTGGCAAGAAGAGTGGTGGTAGCCTTGCAGACTTGCAGGACAACGAGTTTGCTGTTCGCACGGTAGGAGGGTCTACGGCCGACTTGCAGACCACTTACCCCGCAACCATTAAAGGTATTCAGGATGTAGAGGTTCACCCCAAACTTGCTGGTTACATCACCAACTTGTATGTGCATGAGGGTCAGGCCGTGAGGGCTGGTCAGGTGATGTTCACCCTTGACAGCGAGACTTATCGCGCAGCCGTCAATCAGGCGCAGGCTGCACTCAATACGGCCATTGCTCAGGAAAACACCACGAAGCTGACGTATGAGAACAACAAGAAACTGTTTGCCCAGCACATCATTGGTCAGTATGAGCTTTCCACCGCTCAGAACAGCTACCTCACGGCTAAGGCTCAGGTAGCTCAGGCCCGTGCTTCATTGGCTTCTGCCCGCGAGACCCTGTCGTGGTGCTCGGTTGTGGCTCCGGCTTCCGGCGTCGTCGGCGATCTGCCTTTCAAAAAGGGCGCTCTTGTTTCTACCGCCAGCACGCTGACCACTGTGTCTGACGTCTCGACGGTTGAGGTGTTCTTCTCTATGAGTGAGAGCGACATCCTCGGTATGTCGAAGACTGCCGGCAGTGTAGCCGATGTGCTCAAGGAGATGCCTACCGTGAAACTGCAGTTGGCTGATGGAACCATCTACAACCAGCCGGGCCGCGTGGTGAAGATGAGTGGTGTCATCGACGCTACCACCGGTGCTTACTCGCTGATTGCCCACTTCCCCAATCCCCAGCACCTGCTGAAGAGCGGTGGTGCAGGTCAGATCATTGTGCCGCGCGTGAGCAGCAACGCCATCATTATTCCGCAGGAGGCTGTCTCTCAGGTGCAGGACAAGTACTTTGTTTATAAGGTAGGCAACGATAACAAGGTGAAATACAGCGAGATCACCGTCAATCCTGAGAACGACGGTGTCAACTATATCGTCACCTCTGGTCTGAATGTCGGCGACCGTTACGTGAGCAAGGGCATCCAGAAGCTGACCGATGGCATGGCCATCAAGCCCATTACGGAGGATCAGTACCAGAAGAAGATTGACGAGGCAGCCAACCTCTCCAAGGAGCAGGGCTCAGCCAAGGGCTTCGTCAAGGCAATGACCGGAAAATAATATAAAAGCAGAGCTATGACATTTACCAATTTCATTAAGCGTCCGGTGCTTTCCACCGTGGTGTCTATCGTGCTTGTGCTGTTAGGCTCCATCGGTTTGGTATCGCTGCCTATTGAGCAGTATCCGGATATTGCCCCTCCAACCATTATGGTGATGGCTTCCTATCAGGGAGCTGATGCCCAGACGGTGATGAAATCTGTTGCCGTGCCGTTGGAGGAGAGCATCAATGGTGTGGAGAACATGACCTACATGACTTCTCAGTGCACCAACGACGGTTCGTGTATGATTACCGTCTACTTCAAGCAGGGCTCCGACCCGGATATGGCTGCCGTGAACGTGCAGAACCGTGTGTCGCAGGCTCAGGCACTGTTGCCGTCTGAGGTAACGCAGGTCGGTGTGACCACCACCAAGCGTCAGACGTCTAACGTCATCATGTACGCCGTCACTTCCGATGGCCGCTACGACGGTCAGTTCGTGACCAACTACAACAACATCAACATCGTGCCGCTTATCAAGCGTATCAATGGTGTGGGTGATGTGCAGAGCCCGTCATCAGCCAACTACTCCATGCGTATCTGGCTGAAGCCGGATAAGATGAAGGAGTATGGCTTGATGCCTTCCGATATTACAGCAGTCCTTGCTGAGCAGAATATCGAGGCTGCTCCTGGTAAGTTCGGTGAGAACTCCAAAGTGGCTTACGAGTATACCCTTCGTTATAAGGGCCGCCTGTCAACACCTATTGAGTACGACAACATCATCCTGACCAGCAAGACCACCGGTCAGACATTGAAACTCAAGGACGTGGCAAGAATCGAGCTCGGCTCACTGATGTACAATGTGAACCTGACCAATGACGGTATTCCTGCCTGTATGGGTATGGTGCAGCAGATTGCCGGTTCTAATGCCACGCAGATTGCCACCGATGTGAAAGCCGCATTGGCTGACGTGCAGAAGACGATGCCTCCTGGCATGAAGACCGTCATCATGTATGACGTGACCGACTTCCTCTTCGCCTCTATCGAGGAGGTGGTCCGCACGCTGTTCATCACGTTGATTCTCGTGTTCTTCGTGGTGTATATCTTCCTGCAGGACTTCCGCTCGACGCTCATTCCTATGATTGCCGTACCTGTGGCCTTGATAGGTACCTTCTTCTTCCTTTGGATCTTCGGTTTCTCCATCAACCTGTTGACGCTATCGGCCTTGTTGTTGGCCATCGCCATTGTGGTGGATGATGCTATCGTGGTCGTGGAGGCTGTGCATGCCAAGCTCGACCAAGGTTACAAGAGCTCGCTTACCGCCGCCATCGACGCCATGAACGAGATTTCGAGTGCCATCATCTCCATCACCCTCGTTATGGCTGCCGTGTTCATCCCGGTATCGTTCATGGGTGGTACGAGTGGTACGTTCTATCGCGAGTTTGGTGTGACGATGGCTGTGAGCATCGTCATCTCGGCTATTAACGCATTGACGCTGTCGCCTGCCCTCTGCGCCATGTTCCTGAAACCTCACAAAGAGGAGGAGAATGCGCAGAACAAGACCTTTGTGGCCCGCTTCCATGCCGGCTTCAACCGCGTGTTTGAGAAGACGACCAATAAATATAAGAAAGGTGTTGAGCATATTATCAACCACCGCATCGTCACTGCAGGCCTTGTGGTCGTAGGTATTGCCGCACTGGTCATCTTCATGGGTACTACCAAGACCGGTCTGGTACCTGATGAGGATACGGGTACCATCTTCGTGACCATCTCGGCCAATCCGGGTACGTCACAGGACCGCACGAAGCAGATTGTGGATGAGGTGGATAAGATGTTGGCCAACAACCCGGCTATCCTTCACCGCAACGCTATCCTTGGTTACAACTTCATTGCCGGTCAGGGTTCCGACCAGGCTACGTTTATCATCAAGTTGAAGCCTTTCGAAGAGCGTGCCGGTGGTATCACCGACCGCATTAAGCGCGCCATCGAGGATAAGGATCCTATGGCCCTCGTAGTCAATCCCTACGAGCAGAACTCGGTGCTGGGTATGATCTATAAGCAGACTGCCAGCATCAAAGATGCACAGATTCTGGCCTTCGGTCCTCCTATGATTCCTGGTTTCTCCGTGCAGAACGGTGTGACCATGACCATGCAGGATAAGACCGGTGGCGACATCAATAAGTTCTTCAACGTTACCAAGGACTTCTTGGCTGAGTTGAACAAGCGCCCTGAGATTCAGCAGGCTATGACCTCCTACAACCCGAACTATCCCCAGTATATGGTGGATGTAGACGTGGCCAAGACCAAGCAGGCTGGCATCTCTCCGAGAGTGGTGTTGGCAGTGATGCAGGGTTACTATGGCGGCCTCTACGCTTCCAACTTCAATGCTTACGGTAAACTGTTCCGTGTGATGGTGCAGGGTGATGTCGCCTCTCGTATGACACCTGAGGGCCTGACCCGCATCTATGTCCGTACGGCTACGGGCGATATGGCTCCTGTGAGCGAGTTTGTGAAGCTGCGTAAGGTTTACGGACCTTCCAACATCAACCGCTTCAACCTCTTCACCGCTATCAACGTCAGTATCAATGCCAACAGTGGCTACTCCAATGGTCAGGTGATGAAGGCTGTTGAGGAAGTGTCGAAGGAGAGTCTGCCCGACGGTTATGGTTACGAGTACTCCGGCTTGAGCCGCTCTGAGGCTGAATCAACCAACTCTACGGCAATCATCTTCGTGCTCTGTCTGGTATTCGTTTACCTCATCCTCAGCGCCCAGTATGAGAGCTACATCCTGCCGCTCGCCGTGCTGCTGTCAGTACCGTTCGGTTTGGCTGGTGCCTTCCTGTTCACCAACCTCTTCGGTCATAACAACGATATCTACATGCAGATTTCGCTCATCATGTTGATTGGTCTGTTGGCAAAGAACGCCATCCTTATCGTTCAGTTCGCCCTTGAGCGCCGCGAGACCGGTATGGCCATCAAGTACTCGGCTATCCTCGGTGCCGCTGCCCGTCTGCGTCCTATCCTGATGACGTCGTTGGCCATGGTCATCGGCTTGCTGCCGCTGATGTTCGCCTCCGGCGTAGGTAAGAACGGTAACCAGACCCTCGGTGCTGCCGCTGTCGGCGGTATGTTCATCGGTACTATGATTCAGATTTTCGTTGTGCCTGCCCTGTTCTGCATCTTCCAGTATCTGCAGGAGAAGGTGAAGCCGATGAAGTTTGAGGACGAGGAGAACGAGGAAGTTACAGCCGAGCTCAATCAGTACGCCCATGGCGCAGAGGGAGAGAATGTGTTGCAGAACTTTGTTGATGCTTATAAACAGTAATAATATACTATGAAGATATATCATTTCCTGCTTACAGGTCTTGCAGTGCTGTCGCTGACAGGCTGCAAGAGCCTGTACGGCAAATACGAACGGCCGCAGGTCAACACCACAGGTCTGGTGCGTGATTCGGCAAGTCTGACCGACACCCTGGCCGTGAATGATACGACGAGCTTTGCCAACATCCCCTGGCGCTCGGTGTTCACCGACCCCCAGCTGCAGGTGCTGATTGAGAAAGCCCTCAGCAATAATCCCAACCTGCTCAATGCGGCATTGAATGTGGATATGGCAGAGGCCCAGCTCAAGGCTGCCAAGCTGGCTTTTCTTCCGGGCTTCTCTTTCACTCCACAGGGTACCATTGCGTCGTGGGATTATAGCAAGGCCTCCAAGACCTATTCGCTGCCAGTCAGCGCCAGTTGGGATGCCAACCTCTTTGGCAATCTTACCGCGGCCAAGCGGTCCACGCAGATGGCCCTGCTGCAGGCTAAGGACTATCAGGTGGCCGTACAGACAAAGCTTGTCGCCAACGTCGCCAACATGTACTATACGCTGCTGATGCTTGATAAGCAGCTGCAGATTATAGACGACATGGAGACGCTGACTAAGGACACTTGGGACATCATGAAAGTGCAGCACGAGTCAGTGGCAGGCGTGCGTTCGACTGCCGTGCAAAGCGCTGAGGCCAACTATTTGAGTGTAAAGACACAGAAAGAAGACCTTAAGCGGCAGGTGCGTGAGACCGAGAACAGCCTGTCGCTGCTTCTCGGAGAGGCGGCCCAGGCTATTCCCCGTGGCACTCTTGACGCACAGAGCCTGCCTTCCAGTTTTGCCACTGGCGTGGGCATTCAGTTGCTCAACAATCGTGCGGACGTTCATGCCAACGAGATGGCCCTTGCCGAGTGCTTCTATAATGTGGAGGCAGCCCGCGCCAGATTCTATCCCTCGCTGACCATCAGCGGAACGGGCGCTTTCACCAACAGTGGCGGACTCGGCATCACCAACCCCGGAAAGATGCTGTGGTCGGCGGTGGCTTCCCTCACGCAGCCCATCTTTGCTAAAGGTCAGCTGACAGCCGGTCTGCGCGTCGCAAAGGACCAGTATCAGCAGGCTTACAACACCTGGCAGAACAGTGTGTTGTCGGCCGGCAGCGAGGTGAGTAATGCCTTGGTGCTGTATAATGCGTCAGAGGCCAAGAGCAAGCTCGAAGCCCAGCGCATTGAGGTGCTGAAGAAAAATGTGGAGGATACCAAGAGCCTGATGGCCAGTGCCGGCTCCACTTATCTTGAGGTCATCACCGCAGAGAGCAATCTGCTCAACTCGCAGCTCAACAAGGTGAGCGACGACTTCAACAAGATGCAGGCTGTGGTCAATCTCTATTATGCACTTGGCGGTGGTGCCAAATAACTTTTAAATTCTTAGACTATGAGTTCAATTAGTGATAAGGCAGTAGTTTCGCCAAAGGCGAAGATTGGCAATAACGTCACCATCTTTCCTTTCGTCTATGTGGAGGACTATGTGGAGATTGGCGATGACTGCGTAATCTTCCCGTTTGTCAGCATTCTTAATGGCTCGAAAATAGGCAGAGGCAACAAGATTCATCAGGGCTCCGTGATAGGAGCCCTGCCTCAGGATTTTTCTTTCCGGGGCGAACGCAGCGAGGTGATTATTGGCGAGTGCAATATCATCCGTGAGAATGTCATCATCAACCGTGCCACGCACGAGGGCTGTCAGACCGTCATCGGCAACAACAACATGTTGATGGAGGGTGTGCATATCAGCCATGATACAAAGATTGGCAACTATAACGTAATAGGTTACGGTACGAAGATCGCCGGTGACTGTGAGATTGGCAATGGCGTCATCTTCTCGTCCTCGGTTATCGAGAACGTCGGCACCCGCGTCGGTGACCTCGCTATGCTGCAGGCTGGTACGCGCTTCTCCAAGGATGTTCCGCCTTACGCCATCGCCGGTGGTAACCCCATTGAATATGGCGGTCCCAACAACACGATGATGGAGACGTGGAAGATTGACGAGAAGGTGCGCAAGCATGTTGCCAATGCCTACCGTCTGCTGTTCCACAGCAAGAACAGCGTCTATGACTGTATGCTCCAGATTAAGGACCAGGTGCCTGATGGTGAGCAGATTCGCAACATCGTGAAGTTCCTTCAGGAGACGAAAGCCGGCATCATCAGTAAATAATGCCCAGATTAGAATACGATTAATACTTTATACCAAGTGTGGAAGGGAGATGGCCTTACGGGGTTGTCTCCCTTTTTCGTGGTCGGCGTTATCGACAGGGCATTGAACACTCACGCAGATCTCGCTGATAACGCAGATGATGATGCTATAGTTAATAATTGGTGAACTTAAAAGCTCAAAAGCTCAAAAACTTAAGAACTCACAAACTCATAAACTGCAAGTGCCTCATCTCATGCCCTCCCCATGTCGTTTCATTGACAAAGCGGAAGCCGATGGAGGTGTAGAGCCGCTCGGCCCAGGGATGGGTGACGTCGACCAAGAGACCGACGGGCTGGTCGCTATGCCGCTTGATAGCCTCACGCAGTAGGGCGGTGGCGATGCCATGCTTGCGGTATTCCTTTTTCACGCAGAGTGAGTCGAGGTAGTATTCACCCGCCTGCGTTTCCTCATCCATGCCGGAGAAGTCCTGTCCCAAGTGCTCCTTGGCTTTGGCAATGAAGGCCTCGCGCAGCGTGAGCAGGTCCTTGCCGTCGTAGCTCACCAGCACACCGGCCAGCTGGTCGCCGACCATTGCGCAGAGCGTGTTGCGGTAGCTGTATTGACTGTGCTCCATCTCGACGAGTTCGGTGAGCATGGTGTGGAAGTCATCCAATGTGTGATGCGGCCCCGCAAAATTGCGGCAGCAGTCATAATCCATCGCCTCCATGATGAGCCAGGCTATCTCTGAGGCTTGCGTCTTGAGGGCGTTCTCGATGCGGTATGTGTTTATATCCATATTAGGAACAAAGATAATCAATATTAGTCAGAATCGCCCCTTGCCCTGCCTTGATTTGTTACTATTTCGTAAATTTTATCGCTTTCTTCATTATTCGTCGTCGTTTTTTATTAATTTTGTCATAATAATTCAGTTTGCCAGTGGTCGTGTCAATCTTGCAGCGTCATGGCCCCGGCATAACCAACACTAAAAATTAACCTACGCTGCAACACTAAAGGCCTTAAATTTAAAATGGAAAAAGAAATCGTAAAGCCCGCTGAAGGCAAGTTGGGCATCCTTGTTGTCGGATGCGGTGCAGTAGCTACTACGTTTATGACAGGCGTACTCATGGTCCGCAAAGGATTGGCCAAACCCGTCGGTTCAATGACACAGTATGATAAGATTCGTGTCGGACGCGGTAAGGACAAGCGTAATCTTCATTATTGCGACATCGTCTCGTTGGCTAAGCTCGACGACATTGTCTTCGGATGTTGGGATGTCTATCCGCAGAACGCCTATCAAGCTGCTGTTTACGCTGAAGTGTTGAAACAAAAGGATATCGACCCGGTGCGTGATGAGCTGGAGCAGATCAAGCCTATGAAGGCGGCTTTCGACAAGAACTACGCCAAGCGCCTCGATGGCGACAACGTGAAGGATTGCGCCACACGTTGGGATATGGTAGAACAACTGCGTCAGGATATTCGCGATTTCAAGGAGAAGAACCACTGCGCGCGTATCGTCGTCATCTGGGCCGCTTCAACTGAAATCTATGTGCCTTATAATGAGCAGGTCCACGGAACGCTCGACAGCCTCGTCGCAGCCATGAAGGCTGACGACCGCGAGCATATCGCCCCGTCGATGTGCTATGCCTATGCTGCACTGCAGGAGGATGCACCGTTCATCATGGGCGCCCCCAACACCACCGTCGACATCCCCGCCATGTGGCAGTTGGCTGATGAGAAGAAGCTGCCTATCGCTGGCAAGGACTTCAAGACGGGTCAGACACTTGTCAAGAGCGGCTTTGCCCCGATTCTGAAGGTACGCAACCTCGGACTGAGCGGTTGGTTCTCGACCAATATCCTCGGCAACCGCGACGGACTGGTGCTCGACGAACCGGCCAACTTCCACACCAAGGAGGTGAGCAAGCTTTCTACCCTTGAGACCATTCTGCGCAAGGAAGACCAGCCCGACCTCTACGGCAACATCTACCATAAGGTGCGCATCAACTATTATCCGCCCCGTAACGACAATAAAGAGGGCTGGGACAACATCGATATCTTCGGTTGGATGGGCTATCCCATGCAGATCAAGATCAACTTCCTCTGCCGCGACTCCATTCTTGCCGCACCGCTGCTGCTCGACCTCACGTTGCTTTCCGACCTTGCCCATCGCGCCGGCCGTTATGGCATCCAGCGCTTCCTGAGTTTCTTCCTCAAGAGTCCGATGCACGACTATACCAAGGGCGAGGAAGCCGTCAACAACCTCTTTGAGCAATATACCATGCTGAAGAACGCCATCCGCAGCATGGGCGGCTATGAGCCCGATGAGGAAATTGACTAATCATTGACACTCTCTTCTCCATCATGCGCCATGCCTCGGCTTTCATTGCCGGGGTGTGGCGCCTTTGTTTGTTGGCCGCCAAAGGTTAAAACACATTAACTTTGAACCCTATCTATAGGGCGCTTCAATTAATTTCCTTATTTTTGCATAACTTCAAACAGATTACAACTGAAACTAATATTGCAAGAAATGAAAAAACTAACGATGGCCGTTGCGGCTTGTGCTTTAACGGGTGCAGTCTTCGCCCAAGGCGTTAAACCTGCCATACCGCGTGATGCCAACCTTGAGGCGCGCATTGAGAAAACGCTGAAAGGCATGACCCTCGACGAGAAAATTGGTCAGATGCTTGAACTCAACATCGATGTTGTCGGTGGCTATGTACCGCTGTCTCAAAAGATTGACCGTGTGAAGGTGAGACAAACGCTGACCAGCGTAGGCGTCAACAATGCAGATATTGAGAAGTTCCTCAAGTTGCCTGACAAGGAGATTATTGCCAAATTGAAGCCTTACAACGCTGACATCTACGTGGGGAAGTCGATCTTCCAGCTCAACATGCCTAAGCTCGACACCATCATCAGTAAATATAAGGTAGGCTCCTTCCTCAATGCACCGGGCAAAGGCCTGACGGTGGCCGAGTGGCAGAAGGTAATTCCCGCCATTCAGAAGCTGTCGATGAAATACCTGAAGATACCTACCATCTACGGTCTCGACAACAACCACGGTTCGACCTATATCCTCGGTGGTACGCTCTATCCGCAGCCCATCAACCTCGGCGCCTCGTTCAACACCGAGCTGGCGCGCCAGATGGCCGTGACCACCGCGTATGAGTCGCGCGCCGCCGACTGCCCTTGGGTGTATAACCCCACGCTGGATTTAGGTCGCGACCCGCGTTGGCCGCGCATCTGGGAGAGCTTCGGCGAGGATGCCATCGTCAATTCGAAGATGGTGGAGCAGGAAATCCGCGGTTATCAGGGCGACGACAACAACCACCTCGGCAAGTATAATGTGGCGACGAGTGTAAAGCACTATTTCGCTTATGGTGCTCCGTTCTCAGGTAAGGACCGTACGCCGGCCTACGTCTCGCCGCTGATGTTGCGCGAGAAATACTTCGAGCCGTTCAAGCACGCCATCCAGGCCGGCGCCTTGACGGTGATGGTCAATTCGGCTTCCATCAACGGCGTGCCGGTGCATGCCAGCTACGAGTATCTGACGCAATGGCTGAAGAAAGACCTCAACTGGGACGGCATGATTGTGACCGACTGGGCTGATATCAGCAACCTCTATACGCGTGAGCATGTGGCCAAAGACAAGAAGGACGCTATCCGTCTGGCTATCAACGCCGGTGTCGACATGAGCATGGATCCCTACAATGTTGACTTCTGCCCGCTGCTCAAGCAGCTCGTCGAGGAAGGTAAGGTCTCTCAGGAGCGCATCGACGACGCCGTGCGCCGCATCCTGCGCGTAAAATACCGTCTCGGTCTCTTCGACCAGCCCAACACCGGCGGTAAGGACTATGCCGACTTTGGCAGTAAGGCTTCGGCTGAGCAGTCGCTGCATGCCGCTGAGGAGAGTGAGGTGCTGTTGAAGAACAACGGCATTCTGCCGCTTGCCAAGGGTAAGAAAATCTTGGTCACCGGTCCCAATGCCGACCTCATGCGCTGTCTCACCGGCGGATGGACCTACACTTGGCAGGGCGGTAACGCCGAGCCTGAGCTGTCGGTCTACAATACCATCTATGAGGCACTTGCCAACAAATACGGTAAGGAAAACGTGATCCTTGAACCGGGTGTGACCTATAACCTGAAGGCCGCTTACTGGCAGGAGAATACCCCGGAGATTGACAAGGCCGTCAGCGCAGCCGCCAATGCCGACGTCATTGTGGCTTGCGTGGGTGAGAACTCCTATACGGAGACGCCCGGTAATCTGACCGACCTCACGCTTTCCGAGAACCAGCGCAACCTCGTTAAAGCACTGGCCAAGACGGGTAAGCCCATCATTCTGATACTCAACGAGGGTCGTCCACGCCTCGTCGCCGATATTGAGCCGCTGGCAAGCGCCGTTGTCGACGTGTTGCTGCCCGGCACCTATGGCGCCGATGCATTGGCCAACCTCATGGCCGGCGATGCCAACTTCTCGGCCAAACTGCCTTACACCTATCCGAAGGAAATCAATACGCTCGTCAATTACGACTATAAGGTCAGTGAAGAAGTCAATACGATGGCCGGCGCCTACGACTACGATGCCAAGGTGACCACGCAGTGGCCCTTCGGCTATGGCCTGTCGTACACCTCTTATAAATATAGCAACCTGAAGGTGGACAAAACCGCATTCGGTGCCAATGACGTGTTGACTGTCTCTGTAGACGTCACCAACACCGGCAACCGCGAGGGTAAGGAGCCCGTGCTGCTTTATTCGAGCGACCTCGTCGCCTCAGTGGTACCCGACAACCGTCGCCTGCGCGACTTCACCAAGATTGATTTGCAGCCGGGTGAGACCAAGACGGTGACCTTCCAGCTGCCCGCCAAGAACCTCGCCTTCGTTGGCCAGGATGGCAAATGGGTGCTTGAGGAAGGCGACTTCGTGTTGCATGTCGGCAACCTCAACCAGCAGGTCAACTGCACTGAGACAAAGAAGTGGGAAACGCCTAATATCTAAGTTGCTATGAATATATCCAAAGCCGTTATCGATGCGCAACCCGTGCGGGTGCGGCAGCTTTTCATGCAGTGGGAACCCTTTATGGAGCAGCGGGTTGAGTTCTGGGAGATTCCCGGCAACCTCGACATCCATACGCAGGGCCATTGCGAGCGGGTGCTTCTACATGCATTACGCATTGGCGAGGCGCGCCACATCAACGACCGCTCGATGACGGCTTTGGCTCATGCCTCCATCTTCCATGACACAAGGCGCAAGGATAACTATCTTGATGTGGGTCATGGTGCCCGTGCAGCCAACTATTACAAGGATTTCTGCCAGCAGAACGGTCTCGATTTCCTGCCGGAGGCTTATGCCGCCATCTGGTATCACGACCGCGATGACGATAAGGGCAAAGCCTATATTGCCGCAAATGCAGGTGACGGGAAGGCAGAGTGGGAGGAGATTTATGCGATTTTCAAGGATGCCGATGCCCTCGACCGCTACCGGCTGGGCACCTGGTGCCTTGACGAGCGCTTCCTGCGCACGCCCGAGTCAAAGACAATGACGGCGTTTGCCCTGCAGCTGGTTGAGGGTACCATACCGCCCGATGAGCTGGCCTTTACCTATTCACAGACTGACCCTTTCAAGCCGGATGAGCCCTGACTCGGTCCCGAATGTATTTACCAAGTACATGGTAATGAGATTGCCACGCCTTGGTAACGCAAACTAATAGGATGCGGTGCATGGAATGCCGGCAGCCTCGACCAAAGCCTTGATATGGTCGAGCTCCTCATGGCTTGCCTTGAGGAGTTTCTGGTCGGGCGTCTCACGGTCGATGGTGTAGACCATCACCTCCATCGGCGCGATATATTTCACGGCCTCGAGCCATGGCTGGACGTATTCGTCGCCCGTATTGTCGGTGCCGTCGCCCTTCATAAACATCGTCTGGATGATGATGTGGCCGTTGAACCACTTCAGGTTTTCTATAATGCGCTTCACGTCATAAGTAGGTTGGGTGGGGCGGTCAACGTGGCGGATATAGTCCGGGTTGACGGTATCGAGCTTCAGGATGTTGTTGTCCACCTTAAGCAGCGCGTTTCTCACCGACTCCTTTCCCGAGAAAGTGGAATTGCTTAAGACGCTGATCTTGGCCTTGGGACACCAGCGGTTGCGCAGGGCGATGGTGTCGTCGATGATTTCGGCGAAGTGCGGATTACCCGTCGGTTCACCGTTACCGGCAAACGTCAGTACATCGGGGTGGGTACCGTCGTTGTGCATCTTTATGAGCTGCTGCTCCAGCGCGTTGTAAACTTCCTCGCGGGTGGGGTAGGGCGAGTGGGTGCGATGATCTTTGTTGAAGCCACATTCGCAATAAAGACAGTCGAATGTGCATATCTTGCCGTCGGCCGGCATGAGGTTGATGCCGAGACTCAATCCGAGGCGGCGGCTGTGGACGGGTCCATAGATGGGACTGGGATAAATGATGGTACTCATCTTTCTACTTTCTTCTTCCTTGGTTGATAGTGCAAAGTTAGCAAAATTTATGGCGTTTGGTTTAAATCATCTCCAATTTTGATGCTAATCAAAGTTACCGTTGTTAAGGACCGTTAATTGCACTCGCAATAGTGATTATTTTTGTACTTTTGTACCAACTTTGTCGTAATACGCGATTTTGAAATGAATAGAAAACACAGAAAGAACAAGGGCCGCTCAGCCCGCCTTCAGTCGGTGACGCTTTGCATCAGCACAGCCCTTGTGCTTATATTGCTCGGTCTCGTTGTCTTTTCCACGCTTATGGGCCGCAATCTGTCGGCGCTGGTCAAGGAAAATCTGTTGGTCACGGTGATGCTCGAGCACGATATGGGCGACAATGAAGCCCAGACCCTGACGCGTAGCATCGCCCAACGGCCGTACATCAAGACCATCAAGTTTGTCAGTAAGAATGAGGCGTTGAAGGAGGCGGCCCAGGAGATGGGGTCCGACCCGACAACGTTTACCGACGGTGTCAACCCGTTCACTTCGTCCATCGAGTTGACGTTGAAGAGCGATTACGCCAACAATGACTCCTTGAAATGGATTTCGAGGGAGCTGAAGAAATACCCCAAAGTCGCACAAATCAGTTATCAGCGCGACTTGATTGAGACGGTCAACGAGAACCTGGCCAAGATTGGCCTCATCCTTTTGGTGCTGGCTGTCTTGCTGACCATTGTGTCGTTCTCGCTCATCAACAATACGGTGCGTCTTGGCATCTATGCACGCCGCTTCTCCATCCACACCATGAAGCTGGTGGGAGCGTCGTGGGGCTTCATCCGCGCACCGTTTGTCAGACGGTCGGTCGGCATCGGTATGCTGGCTGCGTTGTTGGCCTGCGTGGCATTGGGCTTCTGTTTCTATGGCCTCTATTGCAGTGAACCGGAGATTGTCACCGTCGTATCGTGGCGTGAATTGGTCATCACCGGCGTGGTGGTGTTTGGCTTCGGCATCATCATCACCGCCATCTGTACCTGTATTTCCGTCAACCGCTTCCTGCGCATGAAGGCAGGTGAACTTTATAAGATTTAAATCATATACAATGGATAAGAGAAATTTAGCTTTCGACCGCACCAATTTCATTCTGCTGGCTATTGGCTTTGCCGTCGTCGTCATCGGCTTCATTCTGATGAGTGGACCGGGTTCTACGGAGCAGTCTTTCAACCCTGACATCTTCAGTGTCAGGCGCATCAAGGTCGCCCCTGTCGTGTGTTTCATCGGATTTATCTCCATGATTTATGCCATCATCCGTAAGCCTAAAGACAACGGTGAGCTTGCGGACAAGAAAGAAGATAATGCCGTAACCAAACAGCAATGACATTAATCCAGACTATTATCATCGCCATTGTGGAGGGACTCACAGAGTTTCTCCCTGTCTCTTCTACGGGCCACATGCTCATCGCCGAGAACTTGCTTGGCGTGGAAAACTCGGCCTTTGTCCGTGCTTTCACAGTCATTATACAGTTTGGCGCCATTCTTTCCGTGGTGGTGCTTTATTGGAACCGCTTCTTCCGTCTTGACCATACGCCGGCTCCTGCGGGCAGCACGGCCTGGCAGAAAATAAAGCACAAGTGGAATTTCTACTGGCTTCTTATAGTGGCTTTTATCCCTACCGGGGTGATTGGGTTCGCTGTCAAGAAGAGCGGTATGATTGACTTCATGCTCGACCCTAAGAATGCCATCTGGATAGTACCCGTCATGCTGGTCATCGGCGGCGTGTTCATGCTGTTCTGTGACAGAATATTCAATAAGGGCAGCGAGTCAAACGCGCTGACCGAGCGCCGTGCGTTCTGGATAGGCATGATACAGTGCTTCTCCATGATACCCGGTACGAGCCGCAGTATGGCCACCATCGTGGGAGGCATGTCGCAGAAGCTCACGCGCCGCCGCGCCGCCGAGTTCTCATTCTTCCTTGCGGTGCCTACCATGGCCGCCGCCACGGGTCTTGACCTCCTCGAGCTCTTCATCGGTGACCATGCCGTAGGCACGTCATGGGCGTCCGCTGACAATGTGGTGATGCTCATCGTGGGCAGCGTGGTGGCATTTTTCGTGGCGCTGGCCGCCATGAAATGGTTTGTCGATTTCCTCTCAAAATACGGGTTCAAGTGGTTTGGTGTCTACCGTATCATCGTCGGTGCCTTCATCCTGATCTGGATGCTGACCGGCCACAGCATGGTTATGTTTGAATAGCCCATGGACTTCATCAAGGGAGAGATTATCGCCATCGACAAGCCCTACCGCATGTCGAGTTTCGGGGCCCTGGCCCATATCCGCTACCTGCTCTCACAGCATGTGGGACAGAAGGTGAAGGTGGGGCATGCGGGCACGCTCGACCCGCTGGCCACTGGTGTGCTGATACTCTGCACGGGACGCTGTACCAAGCAGATAGAGACACTGCAGGCCCACGACAAGGCCTATACGGCCACGCTGCAGCTGGGCGCGACCACCGACAGCTACGACATGGAGCATCCGGTCAACAAGACCTATCCGTGGCAGCATATCACGCGCGAGATGGTCGAGGACACGCTCAAGCAGTTTGTCGGTGACATCGATCAGGTGCCGCCCACCTACAGCGCCTGCAAGATTGAGGGAAAGCGGGCGTACAAGATGCGCCGCGACGGCGAGCAGGTGGAGTTGAAGCCGAAGCACATCCATATTGACAGCATCACGCTCACCTCGTTTGATGCCGGCAAGGGACAGATGAGTATCGATGTGGTCTGCGGCAAGGGAACCTACATCCGTGCGCTGGCCCGCGACATCGGCCGTGCGCTGAACAGCGGCGCCTACCTCACCTCACTCCGCAGGACCCGCGTAGGCGACATCACAATTAACGACTGCATCAGCTTCGACCATTTCGAGGAATGGTTGAGCTCGATAAAATAAATAAAGGAGAAGATATGAAACTATCACAATTCAAATTTGATTTGCCTCAGGATCTCATTGCGTTCTATCCTCACAGCTTCGTGAGAGAGTTTACCAACGAAGATGGCACGAAGGGCTCCTTCCGTGTCACTCGTCGTGATGAGTCGCGCCTGATGGTGCTGCACCGTACAACGGGTGAGATAGAACTCTTCAAGAAGGACAGCAAAGGCAACCCTATTGAAGGCGATTATCTTGATTTCCGCAATATCATCGACTATTTCGACGACGGCGATACGTTTGTGCTCAACGACACGAAGGTGTTCCCCGCCCGTCTGTATGGCACCAAGGAGAAGACTGATGCCAAGATTGAGGTGTTCATCCTTCGCGAGTTGAACGAGGAAACCCATCTGTGGGATGTGTTGGTGGAGCCGGCGCGTAAGATCCGTATCGGCAACAAGCTCTTCTTCGACGAAGTAGGCACGATGGTCGCCGAGGTGTATGACAACACCACGAGCCGTGGCCGTTCGCTGCGCTTCCTCTACGACTGTCCGCATGACCAGTTCAAGCACGACCTCTTTGCCCTTGGCGAGACGCCGCTGCCGGTTTATATTCTCAACGGCCGTCCGGCCGACCCCGACATGGAGGACATGCATGTGCACTCGCATGCTACGAAGGAGGATATGGAGAACTTCCAGTGCATCTTTGCCAAGAATGAGGGTGCGGTCACTGCGCCTGCGACGGGGTTGCATTTCAGTCGTGAGCTGATGAAGCGCATGGAGATCAAGGGCATCAACACCGCTTATATCACGCTGCACTGCGGTCTGAGCAACTTCGCTCCGATTGAGGTGGAGGACCTGACGAAGCATAAGATGGACTCTGAGCAGATGATTGTCGGCAGGGAGGCCTGCGACATCGTCAACAAGACGAAGGCTGCCGGTCACCGCATCTGCGTCGTCGGTACCAGCACGGCCAAGGCCACGGAGACGGCTGTAGGCACCGACGGCATGCTGAAGGAGTATGACGGATGGACGAGCAAGTTCATCTTCCCGCCTTACGACTTCCAGTTGGCCAATGCGATGGTAGCCAACTTCTATCATCCTGAGTCAACGCTGCTCATGTCGACCGCGGCCTTTGGCGGATACGAGAATGTGATGGAGTGCTACCGTCTGGCTGTGAAGCATGGCTATAAGTTTGGTTGCTTCGGCGATAGCCTGCTCATGGTTGACTAACTGCCTGGCTGACTGAAGATGGAACATACCGTTTATTTCAGCATCGGATCCAACATCGGCAACCGCAAGCGGCTCATTCACAATGCGATTGAGCTGCTTGGCAACCGCGTCGGCCCGGTGCTGCGGCAGTCGTCGCTCATCGAGACCGAGCCGTGGGGCTTCTCGTCGCCCAATATGTTTCTCAATGCCTGCGTCTGCTGTCAGACAACGCTCGAGCCGCGTCAGGTGCTGCGGGTAGCCCAGGCCATTGAGAAGGAGTTGGGTCGTACGGGGAAAACGGTCGACGGCGATTACTGTGACCGCGTCATCGACATCGACATCTTGCTCTACGATGACGTACATATTGATGAGCCCGACCTGAAGATTCCTCATCCGCTGATGCATCAGCGCGACTTCGTGATGACGCCCTTGAAGGAGATTCTTCCGCATTGACCCGCTGACCTCATCATCCCTTTCAGCTACGGCGTTAGGGTATTGAAACAGAAAAGCGCCATGCCTCTGAATGAGAAGCATGGCGCTTTTGAGTTATTTCCGTTGACCGAATTACTTACGCAGACCAAGGTTCTTGACGATGGCGCGGTAGCGCTCGATGTCGCGCTCCTTCAGGTAGTTGAGCAGGGCGCGGCGCTTGCCGACGAGCTGAGTCAGCGAACGGGTGGTCACATAGTCCTTGTGGTTAGCCTTCACGTGCTCAGTGAGGTGAGCGATGCGATAGGTGAACAGTGCAATCTGGCTCTCTGCAGAACCCGTGTCCTTGGCGTCCTTGCCATACTTACCGAAGATCTCGGTCTTCTTGTCTTTGTTTAAATACATTTGAATTGTGATTAATTGTAGGTGCATCATTAACATCCTTTGGTCGCGAAAACGCCTTAATCTTAACGATTTACAGCCTCGAATGCATCGGTATCTCCGAAAATGCGATGCAAAGTTAATAATTTTATCCCACGTGACATAGCTTTTCCCATTATTTTTTCGTAATTTTGCATTCAAATAAACGTTAGCGTATTTTTAAGTTATTATTGATGCAAGACATTCGTAACATTGCAGTTATTGCGCATGTCGACCACGGCAAGACAACGTTGGTTGACAAGATGATGCTCGCCGGTAAATTGTTTCGCGACGGTCAGGATAACAGTGGCGCAGTGCTTGACTCCAATGATCTGGAGCGTGAGCGCGGTATTACCATTCTTTCTAAGAACGTTTCCATCACTTGGAAAGGCGTAAAAATCAACATTCTCGATACTCCGGGCCACTCTGATTTCGGTGGCGAGGTTGAGCGTGTGCTCAACATGGCCGACGGCTGTCTGCTGCTGGTTGATGCCTTTGAAGGGCCGATGCCGCAGACGCGTTTCGTGTTGCAGAAGGCCCTGAAGATTGGATTGAAGCCCATTGTGGTCGTCAACAAGGTTGACAAGCCCAACTGCCGCCCTGAGCAGGTGTATGAGATGGTGTTCGATCTGATGTGCGACCTCAATGCTACTGAGGACCAGCTCGACTTCCCCGTGGTCTACGGTTCGGCCAAGAATGGCTGGATGGGACCGGATTATAATAAGCCCACTGACAACATTGACTACCTCTTGGATAAGATTCTGGAGGTCATTCCGGCTCCTAAGAAGCTCGAGGGTACGCCCCAGATGCTGATTACGAGTCTGGATTACAGCAGTTATACGGGTCGTATCGCCGTGGGTCGTGTGCATCGTGGCACGCTTAAGGATGGCATGAATATCACCATCTGCCACCGCGACGGCACGCAGGAGAAGACGAAGATCAAGGAGCTGCATACCTTCGAGGGCATCACCCACCGTCGTGTTGACGAGGTGAGCTCTGGCGATATCTGCGCTGTGATTGGCCTTGAGCACTTCGAGATTGGCGACACCATCGCCGACTTCGAGAATCCTGAGCCGCTGCCGCCGATTGCCGTCGATGAGCCTACGATGAGCATGCTCTTCACCATCAACGATTCGCCGTTCTTCGGTCGTGAGGGCAAGTACTGCACCTCTCGCCAAATCAACGACCGTCTGATGCATGAGTTGGAGAAGAATATCGCCCTGCGCGTGGAGCCCGTCGCTGGCTCTACCGACCGCTGGATTGTCAAGGGCCGTGGCGTGCTTCACCTCTCTGTGCTTATCGAGACCATGCGCCGCGAGGGTTACGAACTTCAGGTGGGTCAGCCGCAGGTAATCTATAAGGAGATTGACGGTCAGAAATGTGAGCCTATTGAGGAACTCGACATCAATGTGCCGCAGGATTACTCCAGCAAGATGGTGGATATGGTCACACGCCGTAAGGGTGAGATGACGGGCATGGAAACCGAAGGCGACCGTGTCAACATCACTTTCGACATCCCCTCACGTGGTATCATCGGTCTGCGCACCAATGTGCTGACGGCCAGTCAGGGTGAGGCCATTATGGCGCACCGTTATAAGGAGTATCAGCCTTACAAGGGCGAGATCATCCGCCGCACCAACGGCTCGATGGTTTCAATGGATACGGGTACGGCTTACGCCTATGCCATCGACAAACTGCAGGACCGCGGTAAGTTCTTCATCGATCCGGGTGAGGAAGTCTATGCCGGTCAGGTGGTCGGTGAGCATGTTCACGACAACGACCTCGTGGTCAACGTGTGCAAGGCTAAGCAGCTGACCAACGTTCGTGCCTCGGGCTCTGACGAGAAGGCGCACATCGTGCCGAAGACCGTGATGAGTCTGGAGGAATGCCTGGAGTATATCAAGGCCGACGAGTATGTCGAGGTTACTCCGAAGAGCATGCGCATGCGTAAGATTATCCTCGACCACTTGGAGCGCAAGCGTGCCAACAAGGAATAATACACATTAATCTATATAGTGACGGCGCCTCTTGCTGAAGCAGGGGGCGCCGTTTTTTTATTGTATGGTTTAAGCCGCCGTCACTCCATCATGGGGTAGCGGCGTCTGAGGGCTTGCAGCTTGGCTTCCGTCTCAGTCCTGAACTGCTTGTAGGCTTCCGACTCTGGATGGAGTGGTCGGTGCCCCAACGCCTCTCGTATGGGCTTCCATGCCTCGAGGAAGCGGAAGGTATCGGTGCTGAAGTAAGCGGCGCTGAACTTCTCGTAGATATAATCCACCGCTTGCGCCGAGGGATGGAGCATGTCGGGTTGGTAGAAACGGTAGTCGCGCAACTCGTCGTTGATCAACTCATACGAAGGGAAATAAGCAACCGTGAGCGACGGGTCATCAGCCCAATCGGCGATGACCTTGTCCACCGCCAAGAGCAGCGTGGCCTTGGACAGTTGCGAGCCGTGGTAACCGTATTTGCGGTAGCGGATGGGCGATACGGTAAGCAGAAAGCGCACCTTGGGATAGTGCCGGTGGATGAGCATGACGGTCTGTCGCAGGTAGGCGGCGCACTGGTCAACAGACAGTTCCTGTTCGCGGAAAAGGCGTTGCGGCTGTTTGTTGCAGTTGTCGACAATCTCCCCAGTCGATTTCAATATATAGACGTGGTTGGTGCCGAGCGTGAAGAGGGCAGTGCCTTCCTCGTCAGCAACAAAAGGCATGGCTTGGTCATTCAGCAGGCGCTCCACCGTATGCAGGATGCTGGCGGGATTGTACATCACGCCATAGGGGTTGACCGTAGCGCGGAACTTATCGGCGACGAACCGTTGACCGATGTTGTCGGCAAAGCATGATCCGACAAAGAGCATGCGCTCGCAGGGGGCGATGCGCCAGTCGGAGGGCTTCACCTCAACCTTAGTGCTGAATTCCATCACTTCGCTCCTTATTGGTTAGACGCAGGTGCGTCATCAATGCCTATCAGCCGCATGGCATCGTGCAGAATCTCGTCGTGGTCGAAGGCCAGCGGCGGCAGTTGGCGGATGTCAATCCATTCGGCCTTGGCTGCGTCGTCAGCACCTTTGGCGGGCAGGAGATGGTCGATGATGGTCGTATAAGCTACGGTGATGACGCGGCCGCGCGGGTCACGGTCCACCTTGTCGTAGGCGCCCACCTGCTTCATGGCGTCTACCTTGATGCCGGTCTCCTCGAAAAGCTCACGATGGGCGGCCTGCGCCGTCGTCTCATCCATATTCATAAAACCGCCGGGGAAAGCCCAGCAGCCCTTGCAAGGGTCGTGTTTCCGCTCAACGAGCAGCAGCCGGATGCTGTCGCCGTCCTTGGCGAAGACGACGGCGTCGGCCGTAAGCGCTGGCCGTGGATATTTGTAAGTGTAGGGCATGATTTGAAAGCTTATGATGATCTATCTTGCGCAAAGTTAGCAAAATATTTGGTTAGGCGTTACTTTTATTGTAATTTTGTTGACGATGGAAACTGGTCAAATCATATCGAGTACGCAGAATGCGAAGGTCAAGCAATTGATGCTTCTGCAGCAGAAGTCGGCCGAGCGCCGTCGTCAGGGCCGCTTCATTGTTGAGGGCGCCCGTGAGTTGGTGCATTGCATGGAAGCCGGCTACGAGGCCGTCTCAATCTTTTATTGCCGCGACATCCTTTCGGCTTATGAGGGTGCCGCCGAGATCCTTGCCCTTGCGCGTCGGGTGGAGAGCTATGAGGTCACGCCAAAGGTGTATGAGCGGTTGGCTTACCGCGGATCCACTGAGGGCGTCGTGGCCGTGATGAAGGCGAAGACGCTGACGCTCAACGACCTGCAGTTGTCCGCCTCACCGTTGGTGATGGTGCTGGAGCGTGTAGAGAAACCGGGCAATCTCGGTGCGGTGCTGCGTAGTGCCGATGCGGCAGCCGCCGACGCGGTGATTGTCTGTGACCCGCTGACCGACCTCTACAATCCTAATCTCATCCGCAGCAGCATCGGTGCCATCTTCACCGTGCCGACGGTGGCTTGTTCATCGAGGGTGTGCATCGACTTCCTCAAGGCGCACCACATCCAGATTCTTACGGCGCAGCTGCAGGACTCGCGTCTCTATTACGACACCGACATGCGCAAGCCCACGGCCATCGTGATGGGTACGGAGTCGACGGGTCTGACCGATATCTGGCGGCAGGCGGCCGACGCCCATATCCGTATCCCGATGTTGGGTCGTCTCGATTCGCTCAACGTTTCCGTCTCAGCGGCAATCCTGCTTTTTGAGGCGGTGAGGCAGAGGGAATAAGAGGTCTCTCAGGCCCCTTTCCCCAGTGGGGTAATGCAGCTTGGTGGCAGTGTAGTGGCCGGTCTTGTGCCGGCCACCATCTGCATCGGTATTAATCGTTATAAATCGTGTCGGGCGGGTGTTCGACGGTTGGTGGCCGGCACAAGACCGGCCACTACACTGGATGAAAATCGTATGTCAATGCGGTTGGTGGCCGGCACAAGACCGGCCACTACACTAATACCAATTAGCGCATTAGTCGGAATACCAATTAGCGCATTAGTCGGAATACCAATTAGCGCATCAGTCAGGCCAACAGTTCTTGAACTTGTAATTCTTGAACCGGGCGGCGGGATAGACGAAGACGTTGTCGTTGATGTTACCCGGCTTGAAGTTGTAGATGTAAACCTTTGTCCAGAAGAATGCGACCTTGATGTGAAGCATGATAGGGTAGTGGGTGCGGCGGTCGAGCACCACCTTGGCGTGCTTTACGCTGCTGGCCGCACCTTTTTTGGCGTCGAGGGCAATGACGATGCCCTCCTTCTCATTGGTCCACGTATAGTTGTATTCCTCGGGCTTGAAGGTGAACTTCGACTGGTATTTATCGCGGTTGGGCGACTGCGGGTTGTGCAGCTCCACCTTTTTCTTCTTCAGATCGACGGCGTACAGTTTCTTGCCGTCATTCCACGCACAATAGCGCTTCTCGGTGAAGTGCTGTTTCTTGCCCTTTATCACGATGTTGCCCTGCGTCTTATAGATGCCGATGATGTTGACCGAGTAGCCCAGTGAACAGCCTTGCGGACCCATGGCTTGGTTCCATGCTTTATAGAACATGCTGCGTGCCTCGTCGGCGTTGGTGGCATTGGCCTCTGACGAAAGGAGCAGACTGAAAAAGCCGATGAGCACGATGGCCCATCGGTTTAGGTTTATCTTCATGTTGATGAGAGTTCTGTTAACTTATTATTTTTGTTTGTCGGTTGCTGCTTGCTTACGCTTGCGGCTCTCGACGAGGATGCCGACGGCGATCAGCACTGCCAGCAGACCGTAGGAAGCGTAGGCGACGCCCTCGGTGGTGCGGATGGAGGTGGGGTGGAAGTCAAGCACCACCTCGTGCTTACCCGGTTTGACGTTGATGGCGCGCAACACGTAGTTCACGCGGCCGATGTCCACCTTCTGTCCGTCGACGGTTGCCGTCCATTCGGGGTAGTAAATCTCCGAGAACACCAGCACGCCGCCCTTGTCGCTGTTGGCCTCATAGACGAGGTGGTTGGGCGCATAGCTCTTGATGTTGACAATCGACGTGCCATCCTGTTGCGCGGCTTTGCCGAGCTGCTGCTCAAACTGCTTGTCGGCGACGGCCGCATGCTTGAGGTCGAGTTTGCCGAGAGTGGCAATCTCCTGGTTGGCGTTGTCCACGTAGGTCAGCTTGTCCACGAACCAAGCGTTGCCATTAACATAAGGATTCTGCAGCGGTACGGTCTGGTTGTTCTGCAGGGGCAGGATGAAGTATTTCGCGTTGAGCATGTTGAGCACGGGATAGATGGAGTCACCGTTGACCTTGGTGATGTCGCCGCCGGCCTGGGCGATGGCGGGCAGCATGCTGCGCATCTCCGGTTCGATGTAGTACTCGATGAGCTCATTGTAGCGGCGGAGCTTGGCAGGATGGTAACCGCCGATGCTCTTGTGGTAATACGATGTCTCGTTCTCATTGAAGGTGTTCGAGGCGAGGTTCAGCACGCGGTAGTCGAGACTCTTGTCGCGCAGGATCTGCTGGTCGGTGGCCGTCATCGGCTGTTTGTTGTCGCGCACGCTCTTCTCTACGAACATACCGTCGTTGAGGTAGCGCTTATCCACCTGCCACATGTCGATGAGGCAGAGCAGGGCGATGCAGCCCACCATGAACTTGGCGTTGAGCTTGCCCCAGCGGAAGAGCATCAGCAGGGCCATACCGATGACGATGATGATGAGTGAGCGCCAGCAGTCGGAGGTGAACATGGCGCGGTGCATGGCGGCGAGGTTGCCGCTAATCTGATTAAACGCATCCGGCGTCATGCCTTGGATGGAGTTGAGCATCTGTCCCTCAGTCTGACCGTGGAAGTCGAAGAACAGGTCGGGCAGCACGGCGAACAGCAGGCAGAAGCCGCCGGTCAGCGCAAAGCTCGTCCACACCCATTTCTGTTTCTTCTTCAAGATGTCAGGTTCATCGATGACTTTCTTCAGCGCCATCATCGCGAGCAACGGAATGGTGAACTCGGCGATGACAAGGATGGAGGCCACGGTGCGGAACTTGGCATACATCGGGATATAATCGATGAAGAAGTTGGTGAAGCCCATGAAGTTGCGGCCCCACGAGAGCAGGATGCTCAGGATGGTAGCGGCCAGCAGTGCCCATTTCATAGGCCCTTTGACGATGAACAGTCCGAGGAAGAACAGCAGCAGTACAAAGGCACCCACATAGACCGGACCGCTCGTCATCGGCTGGGTGCCGAAATACTGCGGAATGGCGTCGTAGATGCCCGGGAGCATCTGTGAGACGTTGGGGTCAGCCTTTTCCATGGCGGCCTTGCTGTGCGACAGTGGCTCACCGCTCGTGCCGCCCTTCGTATTGGGAATAAGCAGCGTCCAGGTCTCACCGATGCCGTAGCTCCACTGGGTGATGTAGTCGCGGTCGAGCCCGCTTGACGTTTGGTTGGCCGTGTTCTTTTTCACCAGCTCACTCTTTCCGCGCATGCTCTGCTTTGAGTATTCCCACGTGTGATAGAGGTTGGAGATATTGAGGCAGATGCCTATGAGCCCAGCACATGCTGCCACACCCGCGGCCTTGAAAAAGCTTTTCAGCTGATGGTTGCGCACTGCATTGAAAAGCCAGGCCAGAAGCATGAACAAGATGATGAAAAGATAGTAGTAGGTCATCTGCACATGATTGGCCAGCACCTCGAAGCCGGAGAAGAGGGCAGTGACGACGAAGCCCCACAAATATTTGCCGCGGAAAGCAAGCACGATGCCGCCAATCATAGGCGGAAGATAGGCCAGAGCCATCACTTTCCAGATGTGGCCTGCGGCGATGATGATGAGGAAATAGCTGGAGAAGGCCCAGACGATGGCACCCAACGCCGCAAGGTAAGACTTGAAGTCGAAGGCGCGCAACAAGATATAGAAGCCGAGCAGATAAGCAAACAGATACCACACATAAGCTGGCATCCAGAGGTGGTAAGCGTTGCACAGGGTGCTGAGGAAGTTCGTCGACGGATACGATGGGGTGAGCTGGTAGTTGGGCATGCCGCTGAACAGGGCATTAGTCCACCACGTCTTTTCACCGGTCTTCTCCTGGTAGGTCTTTGATTCTATTCCTGCGCCGACGCCTGCCTGCGAGTCATGCTGGTAGAGGATGCGGCCCTCGAAATCGGCCGGCATGAAATAGGCAAACGAAATAACGGCAAACAGCACGACAGCGATGATGTCGGGCAGACATTTCTTCAATGTTCTCATTGCTATGATATTCTTTTTGTGTTCTTGTTATAGCCCACAAAGTTAATTATTTTTTAGCTGAACCGTGGAAAACAAGCGTTAAAACAATGATTATGGATTGTTTTTTTTAATTTTGCAGGCGAATAAGATGTATCAGTATTCATTATGACAATCAAACGGATAGGAATTATCGTGGCAATGGACAAGGAGTTTGCCCAGTTGCGCACGCTGCTCGATGACGCCCGCGAGGAGCAAAACCACCACAAGACATTTGTCATCGGCCAGATGGACGGTCGTGAGATCATCATGCAGCAATGCGGCATCGGCAAGGTCAACTCGGCCATCGGAACGGTTGAGATGATTAATCTCTACCATCCCAACCTCATCATCTCGACGGGGTGCGCCGGCGGCGCCGACGTGTCGCTCAACCCCTTGGACGTGGTCGTGGCCTCGTCGTGCGTGTATCACGACGCCTATTGTGGCGACAACGTGACCTATGGTCAGGTGATGGGCATGCCTGAGCGTTATGACGCCCCGCATGAACTCGTCGATCGAGCGCTGTCAGTGACGATGCCCGAGGGGCAGCAGATCAAGGCCGGCCTCACCGTCAGCGGCGACTGGTTTGTCGACTCACGCGAGAAAATGCGCGAGGTGCTGGGCCATTTCCCCGAGGCCGAGGCTGTCGACATGGAGAGCTGTTCCATCGCGCAGACGTGCTTCGTCTATCAGACGCCGTTCATCTCCTTCCGCATCATCAGCGATGTGCCACTGAAAGATACCAAGGCTGCGCAGTATTTCGATTTCTGGGATTGCATGGCCGAGGGCAGCTTTGAGGTGACGCGCCATTTCCTACACGCTTTAATCCATCACGATCATGAATAAAATACCAAGCTTTACCATCAACCACGAGAAACTGCTGCGTGGCATCTATGTTTCGAGAAAAGACGAGGTGGGCGGTGAGACGGTCACTACCTTCGACATCCGCATGAAGGAGCCCAATCGTGAGCCGGTGGTCCATCCGGGTGCCCTGCACACCATTGAGCATCTGGCTGCTACCTTCCTGCGCAACGACCCCGAGTGGAAGGACCGCGTCATCTATTGGGGTCCGATGGGCTGTCTGACGGGTAATTACCTGCTGTTGAAGGGCGACTTGGAGCCGCAGGACATCGTCGATCTGATGCGCCGCACGTTTGCTTTCATCGCCAACTTCGAGGGCGACATTCCCGGAGCCGCACCACGCGACTGCGGCAACTACCTGCTCCACGACCTGCCGATGGCGCGCTGGGAGGCCCGCAAGTTCCTGACCGAGGTGCTCGAGCCCATCAAGCCGGAGAATATGGTCTATCCCCAATAGCCATTTTGGTGACAGTGTAGTGGCCGGCCTGGTGCCGGCCACCAGCCACAAATATCTACAAGTCGAGCTTGTAGCCGACAGTCAGCGCGAACACTTTATTACGGCTGTTGATGTCGTTGAGGACAGATTTGTAGATCTTGGTCAGTCCGATGTTGTAGCGGAAGTCCACGACGACATTGGCGTACTCAAACGACACGCCGACGGGAATGGAGAAATCCACCTTTTTATTAAGGTCCGTAGAACTGTTTTCCACATGCTCTGCCTGGCTGGTGTAGGTGTAGCTGCCGTCCTTGTTGATGGTGACATCGGCCATGTCGAAAGCAAGGCTGCTGTGCAGCAGAAATCCCATTTGGACACCTGCGTTGAGCGAGAGTCCCGGGGCAAAATAGAGATGCCCCATGAGCGGCACGTTGAGGTAGTCGAGATTGTTGCGTACGTTGCTGTATCCGGTGTACGAGCCTGGGTTGGCCGTACTCAGGTCGCTGTCCTTGTATTTGCAGCCCTGTCTGGCATAGGCAACGCCCAACGAGAGGGCAAGCATGTCGGTGGCCTGATATTGCAGATCAGCCCCGGCTGAGAGTCCCTCGCGGTATTTACCGGAGCCTAATGAGTTGCCGTCGTAAACAAAGGTCTCATTGCTGATGTTGGCAATGGCAACGCCCACGCGTGGAATGACGGAGAATGTGCCTGGTTCGGGCTGGGCCGATGCCGTTGCGGTCATGGCTGCAACGGCAAGAGAGAGGATGATGCGTTTCATGCGATGTTTTTCTTGATAACGCCCGACCTTTGCAGATATTGTGCTTTGGTTAATCTCCCTCCTAAGATTTTTTAGTCGAATTATATTACCGCAATTACCGCAACCGTGTAATCCTATTGGGAATAAGCGTGTTAAGCGCGGTAATATACCCTAAAACATTACCGCAACATTACCGCAAACATTACCGCAAGGGAAGGAGAAGTGGGAAGAGAAGAGGTTTTTTAGAAGTCCGGAAGTCAGAAGACAGAAGTCCAGTCATTACAATAAGCCGGAGTAGGAGTGTCGCCATTTCTGGCGACATAGCAACTGGTGTAGTGGCCGGTCTTGTGCCGGCCACCAACCCTTGGTATGGCATTTTTCCCACACATCAGCGCGATTAGCGTAAGCGCAGTAAGTTTCTCACGCGGATAACGCGGATTTCATTGATGGCATCCTATGCGCTGTCAGCGAGATCTGCGTGAGCTAAAAAAGGCGGATGCGCTTACGCTAATCTCGCAGATGGAGACACGCCCGCAACACCTGCGGCTGGTGGCCGGCACCAGGCCGGCCACTACAGTGTCACCTGTGGCGTACATCTCCACGGACTTTATCGGCTGCGCCGAGTTTTTCCTTTGCTATTCCTCTCGTTTGCTCGACTTTTTGCTTGCAAAAGTTAGGCTGCAGCACGACAAAAAATGGCATGAGTCTTTGCCCGTCTCGCCGAATATGATTAAATTTGTGGTATGAATTCAGATAAACGAGAAATGCTTTCATCTTACGCCTCAGGTCCATCTCGTCCAGCCGGCCAGCACGACGTCTTAGGGCTTACGGTTCCACCCCTGCCTATGATGCGTGTGGGCTTTATCGGGCTCGGTGAACGGGGGCGGCAGGCAGTCATGCGCTGGTGCCATATTCCCCATACACAGATTGTGGCGCTGTGTGACCTCAATGCCGATCATGTGAGCGCGGCGCTGACCGTGATGGCCGACAACGGTGCTACCCCCTGTGCCGTGATTGACAATGCCGAGCGCCTATGCGGGCGCGATGACATTGACTTGGTTTATATCTGCACCGACTGGGAGAGTCATGCTGCGTTGGCTTCGTGCGCCCTCATCCATGGTAAGCATGTGGCGGTGGAGGTGCCTGCGGCGATGACGCTGAAAGACTGCTGGCGGCTCGTTGATTTGGCCGAGCGTAACCACATTCTGGCTCTCCGACCCAGCTGCCGGCCGACTCGGATTCAGTCGCGACGGCTATCTCTATCAGTTCAACTACAGCTTTAATCCCGGGGAGAAAGCTCATGTGACCATCCACGGCGACAAGGAAATGACGCAGTTGTCGGTTAACGGCCGTGTGGTGGAGAAACTTGAAGTGAAGAAGATTCCTTTCAAGCGCCCGATGTACTTCATCAGCACCTTGGTCTTCCCATTGCAGAAAGCTGGTGACAGCTTCAACAGTAAAGTGACGAACCTGAAGGTAGAGGCTTTGTAAACGACGTAATCATTTTATGATGATGAATATCAGAAAACTTTCGGCTGCCATCCTGCTCACTGCAGGAATGGCTTTGCCGCAAGCCGTCATGGGAGCCAACGATGGACTTCCGCATGACGACCTCGCGCCGACGCCGCCAATGGGATGGATGACGTGGAACTTCTTTAAGGATAATATCAGCGACCAACTCATCCGTGAGATGGCTGACGCTATGGTGGAGAAAGGCTACCGCGATGCCGGCTACACCTATATCTTCATCGACGACGCCTGGCAGGGTGGACGCGACAACCGCAACAACATTATTCCCGACCCGAAGAAGTTTCCGAATGGGATTAAGGCGCTTGCTGACTACGTGCACAGCAGGGGACTGAAGCTCGGCATCTATTCCGACGCGGCCCAACTGACTTGCGCAGGTTATACGGCAAGCCTTGGCTTCGAGCAGCAGGATGCCCGCACCTTCGCCTCATGGGGTATTGATTATCTGAAATATGACTACTGCAACGCACCCACCGATGAGAAAACGGCGCGCAAGCGCTACGCTGCGATGGCAAAGGCACTGAGAGAAAGCGGCCGCGACATCGTGCTTGGCGTCTGCGAATGGGGACCGCGCAAGCCTTGGCATTGGGCGCATGAGGTGGGCGGTTCGCTTTGGCGAACTACCTACGATGTGCGCGATATGTGGAAAGACGTTGTCGGTCAAGGTGGTATGGGCATCCTCGACATCATCAACCAAAGCGACACCCTCTCGCAATATGCCGGACGCGGTCATTGGAATGACCTTGACATGCTTGTCGTCGGTCTTGATGGCAAGGGCGGTCCGTCGAGTGACTTGGGCGGCAAGGGCTGTACTGCTGACGAATACCGCACCCAGATGAGTATGTGGTGCATGCTTTCCTCTCCGCTTGCGATGACCAACGACTTGAGGCATGACAATGCCGCTGTTAGAGATATCCTGCTCAATAAGGACATCATTGCCATCAATCAGGATGCGCTTGGTCAGCCTGCGGTGCCCAAAGGACGAATGGGCAACTGCCGCATCTATCTGCGCCATCTTTCGGGCGATCGCTTGGCCATCGCCGTGATGAACGACAACGACCAGCCGCAGCGAGTCACTGTTCCTTTTGCTAAACTCGGAATCGGAAGAATATACAACTACAAGGATATTTGGACAGGAAAGTCAACAAAGCATGCTGCCTCATGGAAGGGTAGTCTACGACCGCATCAGACGGCTGTGCTGTTGTTGACAAAATAACGCGCTTTATTATCAAATTCAAATTATATTTCCATTTTTGGTGGAGTGAACAGAATTAATTAGTAACTTTGCCAATTGAGGTTAATACTGATATTATTTCAATTACAATTATATGAAGAAATCTCTACTTCTTACACTCTGTTCATTGTTTACGGCCTCTTTCGGAATGAATGCCCAGGAGGCTCCTACGGAGGTGCCCGTCATCAAAATCAACATCGAGGGCAACCAAATAGTTAAAGATAAGGAAACTTATCTGAAGGCATCCTTTGAAATCGAAGGAAAAGGACAATACAAAGATTTCAAAGACTCTATTCAGATTAGGGGACGTGGTAACAGCAGTTGGTCTCCTGTAAGCGATTGGAATAACCCCAAGAATCCTTACAAGTTGAAGTTCGCCAAGAAGCAGGCACCCTTTGGCCTGACCAAAGGCAAGAAGTGGGTGCTACTGGCCAACAAGATTGGCGGGTCACTGCTCACCAATGCCATCGGTATGAAAGTGGCGCGTGTAGTGGGTACTGAGGCTGCCAACGATATTATCCCTGTCGACCTCTACATCAACGGCGAATACCGCGGCAACTACAACTTCACCGAGCAGGTGGATATGAGTTCTAACAGTGTTAAATTGAAAGATGAGAGCAAGGCAACCCTCATTGAACTTGATACCTACTACGACGAGCCTTATAAGTTCAAGGATGCTACTTATCAGTTGCCTGCCAACATTAAGTTCCCTGACTTTAGTGAGGGCGGGGATGAAACTTCTATCAACCAGAACGATATAGAGGGAAACTTCAACAAGTTGACCGCTGCCGTGGCTAATGGCGATGACCTCAGCAATATTCTCGATTTGAATGCGCTGGGTAAATATATGTTGGTGAACGAGTTGATTGCTAATTTCGAGATACTTCATCCCAAGAGCACTTATCTCTACAATGCCGATGTCTTGGATAATACTTCTAAATGGAAGTTCGGTCCGGTGTGGGATCTCGACTGGGCTTACGGCTATGAGAATACCTACAATTATGGTACCATGGAAAGCGACTATCAGTTCTGGACGAAACAGATGGAACACACGACGTTCTGGAACGAGCTGTTGTCGCACAAGGAGGTAAAGCTCGCCTATTATCAGGTGTGGAAGGACTTTATGGAGAACGGTCTGCAAGAGGTGCTCGATTATTGCGATACCTATTATACATGGACGGCAAACTCTCTCTCAGATAATGCTTCCAAGTGGTGGGATAATACTGATTACGCCAAACAGTCGTCGACGATTAAGTCCTGGCTGAAGGCTCGGGCTAAGAGCATTTACGACGAGCTGAAGAGTGACGAAGTGGTGGTTGCCAGCGTTAAGAGGCTGAACGCCGCAACACCCGCAGTTGTCGATGTCGTCGATCTCAACGGCCGTGTTGTCAAGCATCAGGTTGATCGCGCTGACTGGAGCAATGGCCTGCCTGCCGGCGTATATGTTGTTGGCGGTAAGAAGGTAGTAGTGAAATAACGCAGCGTCACTTCACTCGCGCAAGAATATTTAGGGAGTATCGTGGACAATATCGGTGCAATATCCGAAGATTGTCGCGATGCTCCTTTTCGATTTATGTAAAGGGATAACGACGCCGTAATGATGGTGGAAATAAAGGTGAGCCGTAGGCTGCACTCAGGAATATCAAATAAAAAGACGAGCTTTTTCTTTGCTATTCCTCTCGTTTGCACTAACTTTGCAGTAAAATTATAAAGTAACAGAAATGACTTATACCATTGAGAAAGTTACTACGCTCATCGGCGCCCGACGCTATGGCCGCCATGATGCCAACATCGGCTTTTTGCTAACCGATAGCCGTTCACTGTGTTTCCCCGAGGAGACCCTGTTCTTCGCGTTGAAGTCTGACCGCAACGACGGCCACAACTACATCCCTGAGCTGTACCGCCGTGGGGTGCGTAACTTCGTCGTTACCGACCTACCGCAGGGTTACGACACGCTCTATCCGGAGGCCAACTTCCTCCGTGTGACCGACAGCCTCGAGGCATTGCAACGGCTGGCTGAGCGCCACCGCGACGAGTTCAATATCCCCATCGTCGGCATCACCGGCTCCAACGGTAAGACCATCGTCAAGGAATGGCTCTATCAGGTGCTGTCGCCCGATACCTACGTCACCCGCTCACCGCGTAGCTATAATTCGCAGATTGGTGTGCCCCTCTCCGTGTGGCTCATGAACGCCGACACGCAGGTGGGTATCTTCGAAGCCGGCATTAGTCAGTCAGGTGAGATGCTGGCCCTGCGCGACATCATTCAGCCGACCATCGCCGTGCTGACCAACCTCGGTGCCGCCCATCAGGAGAACTTCGAGTCGATGGAGCAGAAATGCCGCGAGAAGCTCATCCTCTTCCACGACGCCCAGACCATCGTCTACAACGCCGACAACGAACTGGTCAGCCGCATCATCGCGTCGAGCGGCTATCACGGCGAGTGCCTCTGCTGGTCGGCCAAGGACAAGAAGGCACCGATGTATATCAAGTCAGTAGAAAAGAAGGAAACGGCTACAACCGTTACCTATATTTATAAAGGTGGTGAGGAAAGCTGGTTCAGCATTCCCTTCATCGACGACGCCAGCATCGAGGATGCCATCGTCTGCGCCACCGTAGCCCTCTCGTTGGGCGTCAAGGGTGATGTGCTCGATGAGCGCATGATGCACCTTGAGCCTATCGCCATGCGTCTGGAGGTGAAGGAAGGCCGTCATGGTTGCACGCTCATCAACGACTCCTACAACTCCGACATCAACTCCCTCGACATTGCGCTCGACTTCATGAGTCGTCGACCCGACCACAAAGGGCGTCGCCGCACCATTGTGCTGAGCGACATCCAGCAGAGCGGTGAGGTGCCGTTGGTGCTTTACCGTAAGGTGAGCGAGCTGTGCGAGAAGCGTGGCGTGGAGAAGTTCATCGGCATCGGTCCGGAGCTCTCCGCCAATGCCGACGCCATCAAGGTGCGTGAGAAGTTCTTCTTCACCACCGTCGACGCCTTCCTCCGCAGTGAGGTGTTCCGCACGATGCGCGACGAGGTGGTGCTCATCAAGGGCGCACGCCAGTTCGGTTTCGACCAGATTACCGAACTGCTGGTTGAGAAGGTGCACGAGACGGTGCTTGAGGTCAACCTCAATGCCGTCGTGGCCAACCTCAACTACTACCGTTCGTTTATGAAGCCCGAGACCAAGCTCGTTTGTATGATTAAGGCCGACGCCTATGGAGCCGGCAGCGTTGAGATTGCAAAGACGCTGCAGGACCACCGCGTCGACTACCTCGCTGTGGCTGTGGCCGATGAGGGTGCTACACTGCGCCGCAACGGCATCACGAGCAACATCATGATTATGAACCCCGAGATGTCTGCGTTTAAGACGATGTTTGACTTCGACCTTGAGCCAGAGGTGTACTCCTTCCGTTTGCTCGACGCCCTCATCAAGGCCGCTGAGAAGGAAGGCATCACTGCCTGGCCGGTGCACATCAAGCTCGATACGGGCATGCACCGCCTCGGCTTCGACCCTGAAAAGGATATGGACAAGCTCATCGACCGATTGAAGCATCAGAATGCGGTCATCCCGCGCTCGGTGTTCTCTCACTTTGTCGGCTCCGACAGCGACGACTTCGACAGCTTCTCGGCCCATCAGTTTGAACTCTTCGACAAGGGCAGCCGCAAGCTGCAGGCCGCTTTCGACCATAAGATTCTGCGCCATATCGACAACTCGGCCGGCATCGAGCATTTCCCTGAGCGTCAGTTGGATATGTGTCGCCTCGGCCTCGGTTTGTATGGCATCAACAGCCGCAACAACGAGATTATCAATAATGTCTCGACGCTGAAGACCACCATCCTGCAGCTGCGTAATGTGCCGGCCGGCGATACGGTGGGCTACAGCCGTAAGGGTAAGATTGACCACGACAGCGTGATTGCCGCTATACCAATCGGTTATGCTGATGGACTCAACCGTCATCTCGGCAACCGCCACTGCTATTGTCTGGTCAATGGCAAGAAGGCTGAATATGTGGGCAACATCTGCATGGATGTTGCGATGATTGACGTGACCGGCATCGACTGTAAGGAAGGCGACAGCGTCGAGATCTTCGGCGACGACCTGCCTGTGACAGTGCTGTCCGATGCCCTCGACACCATCCCCTATGAGGTGCTGACCGGCATCAGCAACCGCGTCAAGCGCGTGTACTTCCAGGATTAAATATCCTTGATATAGACCCGGTGGCGGCGGTTGCACTCTGCCTCCAAATACTGCCACTGGGAAAGAACGCCCTTATTGGTCTCCATTTGGGGACCGGTTTGGGCGTAGGTGAAGTGATACTTCTGATACCACGCGATAAGGTCGTTGAATATCAATGCGTTGGCGCCTTTGATGCGATACTCCGGCAATACGCCGATGAGCAGTAAGTCGACAACCTTCGTCTGATGCCATTTCAGCACTTTGAGCAACGGCCACCAGCCCATCGGCCACATACGGCCGTCGCGCGTATGGCGCAGTGCATGGCTGAACGAGGGGAAGGAGACGCCGAAGCCCACCAGTTGGTCGTCCTTGTTGGTGTCGACCACGCAGCTGACGAGATTGAGGTCGGCCAGCGAGATATACTCGTCGACGAGGCGTGTGATCTGGTCCTCCGAGAGATGAGAGAAGCCGTAGAGGTCGTTGTAGGTGATGTTGAGCACCTTGAACAACTCGCGTGCGCGGCCGCCTTCCACCATGTCGTGGCGGTTGAACTTGCGCGTCTGCAGTCCGTAGCGTTTCTCAATCAGTTGGGCGGTGCGTGCGAATTTCGGCGGCGTCACCTCGGGCACCTTCACCTTATATTCCACGTAGTCGTTGTCCTTGACAAAGCCCAGACGCTCGAGGAGAGTGGGGTAGTAGGGGTAGTTGTAGTTGACATACATCGATGAGATTTCCTCGAAGCCTTCCACCAACATGCCTTCGCGGTCCATATCCTCGAAGCCCATGGGTCCGACGATTTGCGTCATTCCCTGTTGGTGGCCCCATTCGGCCACTGCTTTCAGCAAGGCCCCGGCCACCTCGGCGTCGTCGATGAAGTCGAACCACCCGAAGCGCACCGTCTTACGCTGCCAGTGGTCGTTGGCGCGGCGGTTGATGATGCCCGCGATGCGGCCGCAGACCTTACCGTCTTTGTAAGCTAAGAAATAGTTAGTGTCGCAGAAGGCGAATGCGGGGTTCTTATCCTTGTCGAGCGTTTTCAGTTCGTCGCTGTAGAGATAGGGAACGGCAAATGGTGACTGGCGATAGAGGTCGTAATAGAACTGAACAAATGTCTTCAGCTCCTTGCGTGTGGTAACAGGCTTTATTTCAACGCTCATGGGTATTCATTTTAGAAATCCTTGATGTTTGAGGGCATCGATGAGTCCCTTCGACATCGCCTCGTTGTCCTTTTTGGTGTACCTGATGTCGGTGAAGACCTGCGCGAGTGTCTGCTTACGGTTGATTTCCACGAAGTGCCGGTTCTCGGGCAGCGACTCCTTATAGGCATAGCACTCGTCGATGCTGTTGGGCGTATAGTCGTGGTAGGTCTCTTTATGCAGAATACTCTTTATGGGCAACCGGTCACTCTGCGCCGGATCTTCGTCGGGCCAACCCAAGGTGATGGTGGCCACGGGGAAGACCAGCTCGGGCAACTTCAACAGATCGATGATGGTCATCGGCTGATAGACCGTGGTCCCAAGGAAACAGGTACCCAGGCCCTGTTCCTCGGCGAGGTTGCAGAATGTCTGACAATATAATAAGGTGTCGGTGGCGGCATTGAGAAAGCTCAGCAGGTTGTCGTAGCCCGGCGTGGCATTGCGCTGTGCTGCCCACAGCGACGTGCGGCGGAAGTCGGCGCAGAAAGTCAGCACTACCGGAGCGCCGGTCACCATCGGTTGGTTGAAATGCGCCGGTGCCAGCTGTTGCTTCATCGCGTCGTCGCGGGTGACAATCACACTATAGAGTTGCAGGTTGCCCATAGTGGGCGTGCGCTCGGCCTGCTCAAGCAAAGTATCAAGCAAAGTTTCGGAAACTTCTTTGTTTGAATATTTTCGAATGGTCTTACGTCTTTTCAAGTTTTCCATTTTGAACAATTTCTTGTGTTGCAAAGGTATGTATTATTTCCCGAACTAAGTAACTTTTAACAGAAATATATTTCAAAACTAATACGGATAAGCACATTATTTAGTATTTTTGCAGCCGTAAACTCTCTAAAATAATAATTTGTATTGGACTAATGGAAACCCAACCGACTTACACTTATGAAGAAGCTTACAATGCGTCGTTAGCCTATTTCGGCGGCGATGAGCTTGCCGCCCGCGTATGGGTGAACAAGTATGCCATGAAGGACAGCTTCGGTCATATCTTTGAGAAGTCGCCCGTTGACATGCACTGGCGCATTGCCAACGAGGTGGCGCGTATTGAAAAGAAATACAAGAACCCCATCTCCGCCCAGCAGGTGTTCGATTTGCTCGACCGCTTCCGCTATGTGATTCCGGCCGGCAGCCCGATGACCGGCATCGGCAACAACCATCAGGTGGCCTCGCTGAGCAACTGCTTCGTCATCGGACTCGAAGGCGATGCCGACAGCTACGGCGCCATCATGAAGATTGACGAGGAGCAGGTGCAGCTCATGAAACGGCGTGGCGGCGTTGGACATGACCTCAGTCAGCTGCGTCCGAAAGGTAGTCCCGTCAACAACTCTGCCCTTACTTCCACCGGCGTGGTGCCTTTCATGGAGCGTTACAGCAACTCCACCCGTGAGGTGGCGCAGGACGGTCGCCGCGGCGCCCTGATGCTCTCCATCAGCATCAAGCATCCCGACTCAGAGGCATTTATCGACGCAAAGATGACCGAAGGCAAGGTCACCGGCGCCAACGTCAGCGTGAAGATTGACGACGAGTTCATGCGCGACGCCATCGAGGACAAGCCCTATACCCAGCAGTTCCCCATCGACAGCAAGGAACCCAAGTATACAAAAGAGATCTCTGCCCGCAAGCTGTGGGAGAAGATTGTGCATAACGCATGGAAAAGCGCTGAGCCAGGCGTGCTCTTCTGGGATACCATCATCAGGGAGAGCATACCCGACTGTTATGCCGACTTAGGCTTCCGCACGGTGAGCACCAATCCCTGCGGTGAGATTCCCCTCTGCCCTTACGACAGCTGCCGTCTGCTTTGCCTCAACCTCTACAGCTACGTCGATCATCCGTTTACCGCTGAGGCGAAGTTCAATTTCGACAAGTTCAAGCAGCATGTGCAGCTTGCCCAGCGCATCATGGACGACATCGTCGACCTCGAGATGGAGAAGATTGACCTCATCTTGGAGAAGATCAAGAGCGATCCGCAGAGCGATGAGGTGAAGTCGACCGAGTATCATCTTTGGGAGAAAATTAAGCATAAGAGCGGTCTCGGCCGCCGTACGGGTGTGGGCATCACCGCTGAGGGCGATATGCTCGCTGCCCTTGGTCTGCGCTATGGCACGCAGGAGTCAACCGACTTTGCCGTTGAGGTGCAGAAGACTTTGGCCCTCAACGCCTATCGCAGCAGCGTCAACATGGCTGCTGAGCGCGGCGCTTTCGCCATCTACGACGCCAAGCGCGAGGAGAACAATCCTTTCATCTTGCGCATCAAGGAGGCCGATCCGCAGCTCTACGCCGACATGGTGAAATACGGCCGCCGCAACATCGCCTGTCTGACCATCGCGCCGACCGGCACTACTTCTTTGATGACGCAGACCACGAGCGGTATCGAGCCGGTGTTCATGCCGGTGTATAAACGCCGCCGCAAGGTCAACCCCAACGATCCCGAGGCTCACGTCGACTTCGTTGACGAGGTGGGCGACTCGTTCGAGGAATACATCGTCTATCACCGGAAGTTCATCGAGTGGATGAAGATCAACGGCATCGACACCGAGAAGAAATACACGCAAGAGGAGATTGACGACCTCATTCGCCGTTCGCCTTATTACCACGCCACGGCCAACGATGTCGACTGGCTGATGAAGGTGAAGATGCAGGGCGCCATCCAGAAATGGGTCGACCACAGCATCTCGGTCACCGTCAACCTGCCCAACAACGTCGACGAGGCACTGGTCAACAAGCTCTATGTCGAGGCATGGCGCTCCGGCTGCAAGGGATGCACCATTTATCGCGACGGCAGCCGGTCGGGCGTGATGATCTCGGTGAAGAAAGACAAGAAGAAGGAAGCGCCTGCTCCCATCACTGCTCCGGCCATAGTGCGGCCCGCCGTGCAGGAGGTGCGCCCGAAGGAGCTCGACTGCGATGTGGTTCGCTTCCAGAACAACAGGGAGAAGTGGGTGGCCTTCGTCGGACTGCTCGACGGCTATCCTTACGAGATTTTCACCGGTCTGCAGGATGACGACGAGGGCATCATGCTGCCTAAGACCGTCACCAAGGGTAAGATTATCAAGCAAACCAACCCCGATGGCACCCACCGCTACGACTTCCAGTTCGAGAACAAGCGCGGCTATAAGACCACTGTCGAGGGCCTGTCGGAGAAGTTTAACCCCGAGTATTGGAACTATGCGAAGCTTATCTCCGGTGTGCTGCGCTACCGCATGCCTATCGACCACGTCATCAAGCTCGTCGCTTCGCTGCAGCTCAAGGATGAGAGCATCAATACGTGGAAGAACGGTGTTGAGCGCGCTCTGAAGAAATACATCGTTGACGGCACCCATGCCAAGGGTCAGAAATGTCCGGTCTGCGGCCAGGAGACCCTGGTCTATCAGGAGGGCTGCCTCATCTGCACCAACTGCGGTGCCAGCCGTTGTGGATAATCATCCGTTAGATAATGATAAAGGGGGACTACAATGGGAGAACACTTCCCATGCAGTCCCCCTTTCCCTTAATAAATGATAAAACTAAAAGCATACTTTGCGTTTTCAAAATAAAAGCCTTAATTTTGTGGAATATATGCAAGCCATGTTGAGGAAAATAGTATTAGCTTTGCTCGCATTCATGGTTCCCGTGCTGACGATGAGCGGCGCGGGCAAGTCGTTTACGTTGGTTATCGACGCCGGTCACGGCGGTCACGACAGTGGGGCAAAGGGTGCCGTCTCGGCCGAGAAGAACCTGACGCTGCGCTATGCGCTCGCCTTTGGAAAGGCCGTGGAGCAGAGCTGCCCCGATGTCAAAGTAATCTATACCCGCAAGACCGACGTGTTTCTGCCGCTGCATGAGCGTGCCGAGATAGCCAACCGCAACAAGGCCGACCTCTTTATCTCGATTCACATCAACGCATTGGAGCCGGGCCACATCTCGCGCGGCTTCCAGAGCTATACCCTCGGAACGGGTGAGCATACTGGAAACAAGGGCCTGAAAGAGAACCTCGAAGTGGCTAAGCGTGAGAACTCGGTCATCTTCATGGAGAAAGACTATCAGTCAAACTATAAGAATTTAGCCAACTCGGCCGAGAGCGACATCATGTTTGAGTTTATCGCCGACAAGAACCGTGAGCGCAGCGTTGAGCTGTCGCGCATGATGCAGCAGGAGGTGTGCAAGGCCACAGGGCGTCGCGATGGCGGCTCCCATCAGAACAACCTCGCCGTGCTCCGTCTGACGTCGATGCCTGCAGCACTGCTTGAGCTCGGCTTCATCTCTACACCCGACGAGGAGACCTTCCTCAACACCGACTCGGCGCTGACGCTCTACACCCGCGGCATCCTCAAGGCGTTTATCCGTTATAAGCGTAAATTCGGTGGGGTAGGCAACGACGACATCGATGTGCCTTACCGCAGCACCGCTGCCAACGACACCTCAGCGCTGATAGGCAGCACCGTGGCTTCGGTCGACTCCTCGCGGGTTGCCGATGACCAACCAACGCCTTCGCGCCGAAACCGGCGTCGTAAAGACACCGCCAAGCAGCAGGATGAAGCTGCGAAACCGACGGTGGAAAAGACCGATACCAAGCGCACGACGACCGCCAAGCGGTCGGATGCTTCGTCAAAGCAAACCAATGCTTCTACGAAGCGCGTGGAGTCTACGGTGAAGCCGGCGGTCAAGACCGATGCCGTGAATCAGTCGGTGCCCGTGTTCAAGGTGCAGATTTTCTCGAGCAAGGTGAAGGTCAAGGCCGGCAGTCCGCTGTTCAAAGGCTTGGAAGGCTGCGAGAGCTATGAGGAAGGCAGCTATACGAAATACACGTATGGCGCAAGCAACAACTACAACACCATCAACCGGTTGCGCAAGGAGGTGGCGGAGAAGTTCCCGCAGGCCTTCGTTGTCGCTTTCAAGAACGGCAAAAAGATGGACGTCAACGAGGGTATCCGCGAGTTCCTCGATAATAAGCGCGGTAAGGGAAAAGGTAACAAATAAGCTAAAGATATGAGATTTTTCACTAAGGAAGTCAGAATAGCCCTCGTCGCAATCTTGGGCATCGTGGTACTCTTCTTCGGTCTTCATTTCCTGAAGGGAATGCCGGTGTTCTCCAACGACGATGTCTACTATGTGACGTTTGACAATATTGACGGTCTCACAGTCTCTAACAACGTCTTCGCCGACGGCTATCAGGTGGGCAATGTCAAAGCCATTGACTACAACTATCAGAAGAGCGGCAAGGTCGTTGTCGCCCTTCAGGTGGACAATGAACTGCGCATTCCCAAAGGTTCGACGGCTGAGATTGACAAGGATCTGATGGGTAACATCCAGCTCAACCTGCTGATGGCCAACAATCCCAGAGAGCGTTTTGAGCCGGGCGACACGCTGAAGGGTGTCAATGCAGCCGGCCTCATGGGCGCGGTGCAGCAGCTCATGCCGAAGGTGGAGCAGATGTTGCCCAAGGTGGACAGCATCCTGACCAGTGTCAATCTGTTGCTGGCCGATCCGTCTATCGCGCGCTCTTTGCACAACATCGAGACTATTTCGGCCAACCTCGCCACGTCAACCCAAGGCCTCAACCAGTTGGTTGCTGAGGTCAACGGTCAGGTGCCGGGCATGATGCATAAGGCCGACTATGCCCTCGACAAGGCGGGCTCGACCTTCAACAACACCACGGCGCTGACGGCAAAGCTCAACGACCTCGATCTGCAGGCCACGCTCAGCAAGGTCGACCAGACGATGGCCAATGTGCAGGAGGTCACCGACCGGTTGAAAGGCAAGAACGGAACCGCCGGTCTGCTCATCAACGACCCGGCGCTCTACAACAACATGACGGGTACGATGCGGTCGGCTGACTCCCTGCTCACCGACCTCAAGGCCCATCCAAAGCGCTACGTTCACTTCTCGCTCTTCGGCAAGAAGGACAAATAAACAACATTGAGGCATCTGAGAAATTTCATTTTTTTAACTCAGATGCCTTTTTTATGGCTAAGCAAATGAACAAGAATAAGTTAGGCCCTGCGGCTTGATTTTTGTTCAAGAAAATGCATTTGTGGGTAAGGGAAAAGTTTTGTAGTTTTGCAGTCCCAACCTGAGGAAGGGTCGGATGGGCAATCTACAATCTCACGCAAATGAAAGAGAATCACGATGCCCGGTGGGAGAAGGCGCTCGCGCAAATACGCGACAATGTCACCGAGCAAATATATAAGACCTGGTTTCAGCCTATCGTCTTTGAGCAGTTCGATGCTGCCCAAAGGCGAATACTCGTTCAAGTACCCAGCCCCTTTGTGTATGAGTACTTGGAGGAGAACTTTTTGTCGCTACTCGGAAAGGTGCTTTGCAACTGCTTCGGCCCCGGCATCCAGTTGTCTTACCGCGTTGTGACCGATAAGGAGCACAACCTTTCGCAAGACATTCAGGCCGACCCGACCGATGCCGACGTCAAACCCCAACCGCGTACCGGCGTCAACCAGAGTCCGACGGTGCTCGATGCTGCACAGCCACAGCAGATTGATTCTCAGCTCAATCCACACCTCACATTCGGCAATTACATTGAGGGCGAGAGCAATAAGCTCACGCGCTCGGTCGGCTTGTCGATTGCCGAGCACCCCAATACGATGCAGTTCAACCCGATGTTCATCTATGGTCCCTCCGGCTGTGGTAAGACCCACCTCATCAATGCCATCGGTATGCGCACCAAACAGCTCTACCCGCAGAAGCGCGTGTTGTATGTCTCGGCGCGTCTCTTCCAGGTGCAGTACTCCAATGCGGTGCTGAAGAATGCCATCAACGACTTCATCGGCTTCTATCAGACCATCGACATGATTATCGTCGACGACATTCAGGAGTGGATGGGCAAGACCAGTACGCTCAACACTTTCTTCTATATCTTCAACCATCTCTTCAAGAATGGCAAGCGCATCATTCTGGCCTCCGACCGTCCGCCGGTCGATTTGAAGGATGTACCCGACCGTCTGCTGTCGCGCTTCTCGTGCGGACTGATTGCCGAGATGTCGAAGCCCAACTTGAAGTTGCGCGTCGATATTCTTGAGAATCAGGTGCGTCGCGACGGACTGAAGATTCCCCACGATGTGGTCGAGTTCATTGCTGAGACGGCGAAGGGCAGCGTGAGAGACCTGCAGGGCGTCATCACCTCACTGATGGCGTACTCCATTGTGTACAACTGCAATATCGACATGCGACTGGCCAACCGCGTCATCAAGCGCGCCGTGAAGAGCGACGACAAGCCGCTCACCGTGGATGACATCTTGGAGAAGGTGTGTGGTCACTTCAACGTCACCACCGAGCAGATCAACAGCAAGAGCCGCAAGCGCGAGTTTGTGTTGGCCCGTCAGGTGTCGATGTATCTCGCCTCGAAATACACCAAGATGCCAGCCAGCCGTATTGGCAAGCTCGTTGGCAACCGCGACCACTCCACGGTGCTGCACAGTTGTTCGCAGGTGGAGCACCGGCTGCACACGGATAAGGCCTTCAGCGACGAGATTGTCGGTATAGAAAACGAGTTTAAGTTGAAGGAATAAGCGCCGGCAGGGCCGAAAAGCAGGAAAAAATTATTACCTTTGCAGGCGCTTATGAAAACAACATTGTTTAACCAGCGCTCTGCGATTGTCTTCAAACACTTCAACCGAAAGGGGTGGAGCCTCTTTGCCGCATTGGGTAAAGTGGTCCTGATCGGTGTGTTGAGTGTACCGACGCTAACGTATGCCAAGGCATCAGGTATGGCAACCCGCCACACCGATGAGGCAGCCGACTCACTCAGCTTTGGAGAGCAACGCATCGACGAAGTCCAGATAACGGGCTCCCGAGCGCCGCTGACTGCACGACAGTCAGCCAAGATTGTTGAGGTCATCTCGCGCGACGACATTCATCGTGCTGAAGCCCAGACCATCAACGACGTATTAAAATTAGCCACAGGCGTGGATGTCCGTCAGCGCGGTGGCTTTGGTGTACAGACGGATATCTCCATCAATGGAGGCACCTTCGACCAGATTTCGATTTTGCTCAACGGCATGCCCTTGTCGAGTCCGCAGACGGGTCACAATGCCGCCGACTTCCCGGTGTCGCTCGATGACATCGACCACATCGAAGTGTTGGAAGGTGCGGCAGCCCGCGTTTTCGGTTCATCGGCATTCAGTGGCGCCATCAACATCGTGACGACGTCGGCGGTGTCGAATGGGCATCAGTTCGGAGGTCACGCCACGGTTGAGGGCGGCTCCTACGGCACGTTTGGTGGAGACGCCGGTGCCTCATGGGCTTTCGCCAAGAACGGTGCGATGGCGCTGTCGGGCGGCTACACCCAGAGCGATGGCGGCACCGACAATGCCGACTTCCGCAAGCGGCGCGGCTTCTGGCAGGGCAACTGGCGGTCGGCGGTGGCTGGTCTGTCGTGGCAAGCCGGCATCACCTCGCAGGATTACGGCGCCAACACCTTCTATTCGGCGCGGTTCCCCAATCAGTTTGAGTGGACCCGGCGCTACATGGGTTCGGTGAAGGGCACCATCCGACCCTTCCAGCATGCGACAACGACGTCGCTGGAGTTGATTCCGATGATTTATGCCCATCGCGACTTCGACCACTACCAGCTCACCAAGGGCAGCGAGGGCGCCAAGGCCGGTGAGAACTATCACCGCACCGACGTCTACGGTGCATCGCTCAGCGCCAACCTCGACTGGGTGGCAGGCAAGACATCGGTGGGTGCCGACGTACGCCGCGAGCAGATATGGTCGACGGCATACGGCGACCTGCAGGCGGAAGATAAATGGAAAGACATCAGCGGCACCGACCGCATGTACGACCATCGTGGCCGCCGCACCAATACGAGCCTCTTCCTTGAGCATAACATTGTGACCCGCTGGCTGACGCTGTCGGCCGGTGTGATGGCTAACAAGAATACGGGCCTTGACGAGGACTTCCGCTTCTTCCCCGGCGTGGACATCAGTTTCCATCCCAACGACCACTGGAAAGTGTATGCGGGTTGGAACAAAGCCCTCCGCGTGCCCACCTATACCGATCTCTATACCAGCAACTCGGCGCAGCAGGGCGACATCCATCTCAAGCCCGAGCGCAACAGCATGTTCAAAGTCGGCACCCGCTATCGGCTCAATGGCTTTGATGTGCTGCTCTCCGGTTTCTACAGCCGTGGCCGCAACATGATTGACTGGGTGTATGAGACCGAGACCAGTACGAAGTATCAAGCCATGAATATCGGCAAGCTCAACAACATGGGCTACAATGTCGAGGCCAACCTCAACCTCACCACATTGCTCGGTATCGCCGCCGGAGCCCATGAGCCGGTCAAGGTGAAGGTGGGCTACGCTTATATCCACCAGAAGCACGAGACTGACCGCGAGATCTACCGTTCGCTGTATGCGTTGGAGTATCTCCGCCACAAGGTAGTGGCCGAAGTCTCTCACCCCATCGTTGCCCGCTTATCAGCCTCGTGGGCGCTCCGCTACCAGCAGCGCATGAATGGCTACCATCCTTACACCAAGCTTGATTGCCGTTTGGCCTGGACCGAGCCCCACTGGCAGCTGTACGTGAAGGCCGATAACATCACGGCCCACCGCTACTACGACCTCGGCAGCGTGAAGCAGCCCGGCCTCTGGGTGATGGCGGGGGCTAAGGTGAACTTCTAAAATCAGCTAAAGCGTGCACCGGATATAGACCGTTATTTCGGGGGTATTTATACATTTCGTTGAACGAAAAGCTGCGAAAAAAGCCGACAGATTTGTGTTCGGGTTTTCGCTCATTCCAGAGATGGAAATACGCCTGAATTTTGATGATGGTGCGGGAAAATGGCGCGGAAACCGCCGTTTTTGCCGGATCTGACTGCGAGAAGCATTGTTTCGCGGTGCGATAACTATGCTATCGCACCGCGATCGCTATGTTTTCGCACCGCGATAACTATGGTTTCTCACTGCGATAGCTATGGTATCGCACCGCGATAGGTATGCTATCGCGAGGCCTTCGGCATCTGATTCAGTCGCGTTTCAATGCTTCATCCGCATAAAGTGCTGATTGATAGCACCTTGTGAAAAATCTCTTAAACCCCCGTTATTTTGCGTTATTTGGAGCAAGGGAGGGCTTTGTTCATTTCGAGGCCCTTCTGAGAGGCCTAAAAAAACCAAAATTTTTGACAATTCATTGCACGCCTGCCATCGCGTCCTCCGACGGCTGCTGTGGCCGGAACGCAATTTTTTTCATCATCTTGCACGCTATTCGAGATATTTTGTGTAAGTTTGCAATAAGAAACCATATTATATCAAATGAAGGAATTTGAATACTCCGAGGCTGAAGCCAACAAGGCGGAGACCGCCGTATTGGTGGGCTTGATTACACCGCAACAGGACGAGGCCAAGACAAAGGAATATCTCGACGAACTCGAGTTCTTAGCCGACACGGCTGGCGTGGTGACGGTCAGGCGCTTCACGCAGAAGACCGGCGGCCCTAACCAGACGTCGTACGTCGGCAAGGGTAAGCTCGAGGAGATTGCACAATACATCAAGGACGAGGAAGACAACGACCGCGAGGTCGGCATGGCCATCTTCGACGATGAACTGTCGGCCAAGCAGATGGCGAACATCGAGAAGGTGTTAGGCGTGAAGATATTAGACCGCACATCGCTCATCCTCGACATCTTCGCCATGCGCGCCCAGACGGCCAACGCCAAGACGCAGGTCGAGCTGGCGCAGTACCGTTACCTCTTGCCCCGCCTGCAGCGCATGTGGACCCACCTTGAGCGTCAGGGTGGCGGCTCCGGCTCCGGCGGCGGAAAGGGATCGGTCGGACTGCGTGGTCCGGGTGAGACCCAGCTCGAGATGGACCGCCGTATCATCCTCTCGCGCATCTCGCTGTTGAAGAAGCGTCTGGTCGAGATTGACCGCCAGAAGAGCACCCAGCGCAAAAACCGCGGGCGCCTCATCCGCGTAGCGCTCGTGGGCTACACCAATGTGGGCAAGTCGACGCTGATGAATGTGTTGTCGAAAAGCGACGTCTTTGCCGAGAACAAGCTCTTTGCCACCCTCGACACCACCGTGCGCAAGGTGGTCATCGAGAACCTCCCGTTCCTCTTGGCCGATACCGTCGGTTTCATCCGTAAGTTGCCCACCGACCTCGTTGACTCGTTCAAGTCGACGCTCGACGAGGTGCGCGAGGCCGACCTGCTGCTGCATGTGGTCGACATCTCCCATCCCGACTTCGAGGAACAGATACAGGTGGTCAATGAGACGCTGAAGGACCTGGGCTGCGCCGACAAGCCGATGATGATGATCTTCAACAAGATTGACAACTACCACTGGACCGCCAAGGATCCTGACGACCTCACGCCGGCCACAAAGGAGAACATCTCGCTCGACGAGTTGCGCCATACGTGGATGGCCCGCATGGGCGACAGCTGTATCTTTGTCTCGGCAAAGGAGCGCGACAATCTTGAGGAACTCCGCGACAAGCTCTACCGCAAGGTGCGCGAGCTGCACGTTCAGAAATATCCGTATAACGACTTCCTCTACCCCGTGGAAGATTAAACCGTAATCACCGCGTATGAATTACAGAGAACTAACCGATGACGAAATCGTACAGTTGGAGGACAACGGCTGTTGGGCTGAGGACTGGAGCAATGTGACCGTAGCCGACGACTTCATGCCGATATGGGTGAGGCGCGTGAAGTTCTACGGCGAAGTGCAGCTTGGTGTCTTCGAGTTGAACGTCGAGGTCTCCAAGGGCTTTATGCAGCATTCGGGCATCGAGGATGCCGTATTGCGCAATGTGACCATCGGCAACAACTGCCTCATCACCCATGTGGGCAATTTCATCAACAACTATGAGATTGGCGACGACTGCCTCATCTCCAATATCTGCACGATGGAGACCACGGAGGGCGCTACCTACGGGCAGGGTAATCTCATTTCAGTATTGAATGAGGTTGGCGATGGTAACCTCGTGTTGTTCAACGGATTGAACAGTCAGTTCGCTGCCTTCATAGTGAAGCATTTCCACGATCGCGAGTTGAAAGACATCATGCGGCGCATGATTGCCGACGAGATGAAATGCACGCTGCCCGATCGCGGCCGCATCGGCAAGGGCGTGAAGATTGTCAACACGAAAGAAATTACCAACACCATCATCGGCGACGACTGCGAGGTCAACGGCGCCTCGAGGCTGAGCGACTGCACCATCCACTCCACCGAGAAGGCGAGCGTGTATATCGGAACGGGCGTCATCTGCGAGAACTCCATCATCAACGACGGTTCGAGCATCATCAATTCGGTGAAGATGCAGGACTGTTTCGTGGGTGAGGCCTGTCAGGTCAGCAATGGCTTTACGGCCTCGGCCAGCGTGTTCTTTGCCAACTGCTACATGAGCAATGGCGAGGCCTGTGCCGCTTTCTGCGGTCCGTTCACGGCCAGCCACCACAAGAGCAGTCTGCTCATCGGTGCGCAGTTCAGCTTCTACAATGCCGGTTCGGCCACCAACTTCTCCAACCATGCCTATAAGATGGGCCCCATGCACTGGGGCATCCTTGAGCGCGGCACCAAGACGGCCAGTGGCGCCTACATCCTCATGCCGGCCACCATCGGTACGTTCAGCGTCTGCTTCGGTAAGCTGATGCACCACCCCGACACGCGCAATCTGCCTTTCTCTTACCTCATTGCCTACGGCGATACGATGTATCTCTCGCCGGGCCGCAACATCACCACCGTCGGCCTCTACCGCGACATCCGCAAGTGGCCGAAGCGCGACATGCGCCCGGAAGGCTCGCAGTTGAGCATCGTCAACTTCGACTGGCTCTCGCCTTTCTCTGTCGGCGAGATTATTAAGGGCAAGAAGATTCTTGAGGACCTGCGCGACGCCTCTGGTGAGGACGTTTCCAAGTACATCTTCCACGAGTACGTCATCAATGCGTCGTCGCTGCGCAAGGGCATCAAATACTACGACATTGCACTGCGCATCTATATGGGGGCGGTGTTGAAACGGCAAATCAAGCGCTACGGCGAGCTGCGCAAGCCGGAGTCAACGGTCGGCGAAGGCGACTGGAACGACCTCTCGGGGTTGCTCCTGCCCGATGCCGTGGAGCAGCAGGTCATCGCCGACATCAAGGACGGTACGCTCGACTCGACCGATAAGATCAACGAGCGCTTCATCGACATCAACGCGCATTACCGCGCCTATCAATGGGCCTGGACCTACCGCATGATCCTCGACTATTACGGCATCGACGAGATTACCGAGGACGACCAGGCGCGCATCAAGCAAGACTACATACAAGCCCGTAGGGCCTGGATTGCCGAGATACGCAAGGATGCGGAGAAGGAGTTCCGCATGGGCGACGTCGAGCAGTCGGTGCTTGACAACTTCATTTCCAACCTCGACCATGAGGTCGACTACGAGAATTAATGAGATAATATATTGTTGCTTATGAAAACAAATCATAAAATCTTTGTCCTGCTCATCGCTGCGTTGACCGTTGTCGTCAGCGCTTCGGCCGGGACCTATCATTATGAGACTGTCAAGGGCGACCCTATGCACAGCCGCATCTATACGCTGAAAAACGGCTTGAAAGTCTACCTCAGCGTCAACAAGGAAAAGCCTCGTATCCAGACGTATATCGCCGTGAAGACCGGATCGCGCAACGACCCGAAGGAGACCACGGGTCTGGCCCACTATCTGGAGCACCTGATGTTTAAGGGCACTACCCACTTCGGCAGCAGCAACGTCAAGGCTGAGGCGCCGTTGCTCGACGAGATTGAGCAGCGCTTCGAGGCTTACCGCCTCATCACCGATGCCGCTCAGCGCCGTAAGGCCTACCATGAGATAGACTCTGTGTCGCAGTTGGCTGCCAAATACAACATCCCCAATGAGTATGACAAGATGATGGCGAGCATCGGTTCGGAGGGCAGCAATGCCTATACCTCCAACGATGTGACCTGCTATCAGGAGGATATTCCCTCCAATGAGGTCGACACATGGGCGAAGGTGCAGGCCGACCGCTTCAAGAACATGGTCATCCGTGGCTTCCACACCGAACTGGAAGCCGTCTACGAGGAATACAATATCGGACTGTCGAGTGACTTCAGAAAGGAGTGGGATGCCTTGGGCAAAAAACTCTTCCCCAATCATCCCTATGGTACGCAGACCACCATTGGCACGCAGGCTCATCTGAAGAATCCTTCCATCACCAACATCAAGAATTATTTCCATCAGTACTATGTGCCCAACAATGTGGCCATCTGTATGGCGGGCGACTTCGATCCCGACCAGGTGATTGCCACCATCGACAAGTATTTCGGCGACTGGAAAGCGAGCGATGGCGTGCATGCGCCCCAGTATGCGCCCGTTAAGGCGTTGACCGCTCCCGTCGATACGGCCGTCGTTGGCTTGGAGGCTGAGAATGTGATGATGGGCTGGCGCACGGCTGCCGGCAACAGTTTGCAGATCGATACGCTGAATGTCATCTCTCAGATGCTGTCGAATGGTAAGGCCGGTATGTTCGACATCGACCTCAACACCCCGATGAAGGTGATGTCGGCCGGCTGTGAGTCCAATCCGATGCACGACTATGGCATATTTATCCTCTATGGTGTGCCCAAGCAGGGACAGCGCCTCGATGAGGTGCGCAAGCTCTTGATCGACGAGATCATCAAGCTCAAGCATGGCTTCTTCTCCGACGACCTGTTGCCCTCGGTGGTCAACAACATGAAGCTCGACTATTACCAGTCGCTCCGCAGCAATGAGGCCAGGGCCGACCGCTTCGTCAATGCCTTCATCAACGATGAGTCGTGGAAGGAGAAGGTGGAGTCCATCGACCGCATCTCGAACATGACCAAGGACCAGATTGTGGCGTTTGCCAAGAACTTCTTCCGCGACAACTACGTCACCGTGTACAAGCAGCAGGGTCAGGACACCACCATCCACAAGATTGACAAACCCGAGATTACACCTATCCCCACCAACAACGACAAGCAGAGTGAATTCCTGAAAGAGGTCGTCAACAGCACGCCGACGCCCATTCAGCCGAAGTTTGCCGACTACAAGCACGACCTCACCGTCGGTCGTACGAGTCGTGGGCTCGACTTCCTTTACAAGCAGAACACCGACGACCATATCTTCTCGCTCACTTATCGCTATCCGCTTGGCAGTGAGAACGATAAGCGTTTCAGCATCGCGGAGGACTACCTCAGTTATGTGGGCACCGACAAGATGACCAACGAGGAGATTAAGCAGAAGTTCTATAAGTTGGCCTGCGACTATAACATTGACGTCAACGCCAACACCATCAACATTACGCTGACGGGTCTGAACACCTTTATGAACGATGCCGTCAACCTGTTGGAGCAGGTGGTGACCAACGCCAAGGCCGACACCGCCAGCTATCATAAGTATGTCGACATCGTGTTGAAGAACCGTGCCGACAACAAGACCAACCAGCGTGCCAACTACAGTGTGCTCTGCGATTATGGAAAATATGGCACCTACAATGCTAACCTCAACACCATGAGCGAGGAGGAGCTGCGTCAGGCCAATCCGCAGGAGTTGCTCAATCTTATCGCCAACCTGCGTCAGTACAAGCACACCTTATTATATTATGGCTCTGCGAGCATGAAGGAGGTCAACAAGCTGGTCAGCAATGTGCACCATACACCGAAGACCTTTGCCGCCGTACCCGCCGGCAAACCGTATCTGCTCCAGCCCACGCCGACCAATGAGGTGATGATTGCACCCTACGACGCGAAGAATATCTACATGCAGATGTACCACAACGAGGGCCTGAAGTTCTCGCCGAAGAACGCCGCCATCGAGGCGCTGTTCAATGAGTATTTTTGCTCGGGCATGAATGCGGTTGTCTTCCAGGAGATGCGCGAGGCCCGTGGTCTGGCTTATTCCGCAGGCGCCAACTATCGTCGGCCCTACACCCATCCGTATCGGGATACCGAGTCGTTTGTCACCACAGTCATCACGCAGAACGACAAGATGATGGACTGCATCAATGAGTTCAACAATCTGCTCAACGACATGCCGCAGCGCGAGGCCGGCTTCAAGTTGGCCAAACAGACGCTGATGAAGAGTCTGGCCACCACCCGTACCACCCGCGATGATGTGCTGTGGAGCTACCTCCAAGCCAAGCGCCTGGGCATTGATTACGACCTCAACAGCCGCATCTATCGTGAGATTCCGTCGCTGACGATGCAGGATCTCATTGACTTCGCCCGTACCCACATCGCCAACAAGCCCTACCGCTATCTCATCCTCGGCGATGAGAAGAACCTCGACATGGAGGCGCTCGGTAAGATTGGCCCCATCAAGCGGCTGTCGACAGAGGAAATCTTCGGCTATTAAGCGATGCTTGTCGAATAAGATTATAACTAAACATTATTATATTTACTATTATGGCAAAACCAGTTGATTTCAAGTATGCTCCAATGTTCCAACTTGGAGCCGATGACACCGAATACCGGTTGCTTACCAAAGAGGGTGTAAGCACAGGTGAGTTCGAAGGCAAGGAAATTCTCAAGGTGAGCAAGGAAGCCCTGACGCTGCTGGCTCAGGAGGCTTTCCACGATGTGGAGTTCTGCCTCCGCCGCAAGCACAACGAGCAGGTGGCCGCTATCCTCAACGACCCCGAGGCTTCCGACAACGACAAGTATGTGGCCCTGACGCTGCTGCGCAATGCCGAGACGGCCGTCAAGGGTGTGCTGCCCTTCTGCCAGGACACGGGTACGGCCATCATCCACGGTGAAAAGGGTCAGCGCGTGTGGACCGACTTCGATGAGGAGGAAGCCCTGTCGCGTGGCGTCTACAACACCTATACGCAGGATAACCTGCGCTACTCGCAGAATGCACCGCTCACGATGTATGAGGAGGTGAACACCAAGTGCAACCTGCCGGCTCAGATCGACATCGAGGCTACCGAGGGCGAGGAATACCGCTTCGTGATGGTGGCGAAGGGCGGTGGCTCGGCCAACAAGACCTATTTCTATCCGATGACCAAGGCCACGATTCAGAATGAGGGCACACTGCTGCCATTCCTCGTGGAGAAGATGAAGAGCCTCGGTACGGCCGCTTGTCCGCCTTACCACATCTGCTTCGTCATCGGCGGTACATCAGCTGAGAAGAACCTGCTCACCGTGAAGCTCGGTTCGATTCACTATTACGACAACCTGCCGACAAGCGGTGACGAGACCGGTCGAGCCTTCCGTGACCTCGACCTCGAGGCGAAGTTACTGAAGGAGGCCCACAAGATAGGCCTCGGCGCACAGTTCGGCGGCAAGGCCTTTGCCCACGACATCCGCGTCATCCGCTTGCCGCGTCATGGCGCCAGCTGTCCCATCGGCTTGGGCGTGAGCTGCTCGGCTGACCGTAACATCAAGGCAAAGATCAACCGCGACGGCGTATGGTTGGAGAAGATGGATACCAACCCCGGCAACCTCATCCCTGCCGAACTGCAGCAGCCCGGTGAGAACGGCGGTGTGGTCATCAACCTCGACGAGGGCATCGACAAGGCCCGCGCCATTCTGACCAAGTATCCCGTTTCTACCCGCGTTATCCTCAACGGCACCATCATCGTGGCCCGCGACATTGCCCACGCTAAGCTGAAGGCTCGTCTGGACAAGGGCGAGGAGCTGCCCGATTACTTCAAGAACCATCCCGTACTCTACGCTGGCCCCGCCAAGACGCCGGAAGGCTATCCTTGCGGTTCGATGGGTCCGACGACAAGTAACCGTATGGATCCCTATGTGGATGAGTTCCAGGCTCATGGCGGCAGTCTGATTATGATTGGCAAGGGCAACCGCACGCAGGTGGTGACCGATGCCTGCCAGAAGCACGGTGGCTTCTATCTCGGCACCATTGGCGGTGTGGCAGCAGTGCTCAGCCAGGACTGCATCAAGAGCATCGAATGCGTGGAATATCCGGAGCTCGGCATGGAGGCTATCTGGAAGATTACCGTCAGCAACTTCCCTGCCTTCATCCTCGTCGATGACAAGGGCCACGACTTCTTCAAGGAGCTGAAGCCTTGGAAGTGCAGTTGCTAATCGATCCAGCTGTAAGAAAATAGTAAGGGGGCTGCGCCTGAAGTGGAATAACTTTGGCACAGCCCCCTTTTCAATGCTTATCAGAAAAGAAAGAAATAGGATCTGATAATGATTACTCGGCTACAAACCTTACGTCGCGCTCCCATTTCTTATCGACGACAATCATCAGGAGCGGGCACATGGAGTAGTCGATATGCTTGCCTTTCTCCACCTTATAGGTGAAGACCAACTGGTTGCCATCAGCCTTCAGCGATACGGGCTCGTATTCGGTGAGGTTGTTGACGACGCCCTCACTCACGGCAATGACGAACTGCTTGTTGAAGTCGATGGGTGTGGGCAGACCGTTCTTACCCATAACGGCGGCCATGCCGAAAAGTTTGTCGAAGGTGGCCTGGTCGGTGACCTTCTCCTGTATGGGGCGGTTGACGGTGTTGTTGACGAAGTAATGGTTGGCGACGATATACTTCACCGACTTCCCTTCATTGTTTCCTTTGGTTGTGGCGCATGAGGTCAGTAGCATGATAAAGGCGGCGCCAGTGCTCAGCAATGCGAGATTCTTGATACTTTTCATTTGATGTTATTTTATGGAATTACTGATAGAGAAATGCCAAAAGACGGAAAACCTTGCACGGGCATCGCATCTTTTTTGTACTTTTGCAAATAAAATAACGCATAATGGGTAAAGTCATTGAACGAGAAAAGCGTACCATCACCTTGATGATACGCTTATATTGTCGCCATAAACTGAAGCAACGGACACCTGACGCCAAGCATCAGGCACTCATCGATTATTGCTTCCGCAGGCTCGACCAGTGCCGTTGGCAGGATGCCAAACCGGCTTGCCGCTACTGTCCGTCGCATTGCTATGCGCAGCAACAGCGTGAAGAGGTGCGCCGCATCATGAGGTGGATGGGACCGCGCATGGTGCTGTATGCACCGATGGAGGTCGTCCGCCATCTGTTGAAGAAAGGGTAGGGGATTAGGCTTTCACCTTGTCTTCGGCCTTGCTTTCTGAGGATGCTTGCGTCTGTTTCTTGGTCACGCGTTCGCGGTAAGCCTTGAGGTAGGCCTCGTGGCGGCGTGCGGCTTCTTGGGCGTAGGCGTTGTCGGGGTCTTTGGCGAGGTCGATGCGCATGGTGTGGGCATTGTTGATTAAGTCTTTCACCACCTCACTGCCGCAGAGCAGTCCGGCAGTGGCGGGTACCCATGCGTTGCTGCTGGGAATGGTGTGGCGCTCGGTACACGACCGCATGTCCTTAGCCGGGCAGATGCAATGGTAGCGGCAACTGATGTCGTCCTGCTCGATACTCTCCAAGGGAAGTTCGGGACTATACACCACCTTCAGATGCTTGATGCCGGTCTTGCGCAGTTTCTTGCGGATGACTTTAGCCAATGGGTCATTGATGGTCTTCCAGATATCGGTGATGCGCAGTTGTGTGGCGTCGAGCTTATAGGCGGCGCCCATGCAGGAGATGATGGGGATGTTGAGGTCGTGGCAGCGTCTGATAAGGTCGAGTTTCGCCGTGACGGTATCGATGCAGTCCACCACATAGTCGTAGTTGGTGAAGTCGAACTCATCGGCATTGTCGGGCAGATAGAATGTCTGATATTTCCGCACGTGGCAGCGGGGGTTGATGTCGTGGATGCGTGCCTCGGCCACATCCACCTTATGCTGGCCAACGGTGGAGATGGTTGCCAGTATCTGACGGTTGACATTGGTCAGACACACGCGGTCGTCGTCGATGATGTCGAGTGCGCCCACGCCGCTGCGTGCCAGCACCTCAACCACGTAGCCGCCCACGCCGCCCACACCAAAGACGGCCACGCGGGAGCCGTTGAGCGTGTCGATGGCCGGCTTACCCAACAAGAGTTGTGTGCGAGAGAATTGATCCTGCATGATAGAATAAATGGTTTATCTTGAACTTTTTCTGCTTAGACGCGGCAAAGTTACGCAATTTTTCCTACCTTTGCGATAAATAATACGAATAAATACCAATCAAACGATGGCTGAACAGAAATACCCGGAGGAGTATGAGACTTACTGGAAGTCGCATGAGGCCGATCTGATAAAGGTCGCGCCCAAGGTGCTGCGCGAGGAGCGGACCAACAGCAACAAGATGAATACGGCTGGCGACTGGCTGCTCTTCATCATCCCCTTTATGGTGATGGGCGGCTTCGACAATGCCAAATTGATCAGCAATGAGATGCTCAACTTCATCGTCAGCATTGTGCTTGGAATACTATGTTTCGGCATTGCTACATTCCTCAAGCCTTACATCACCAATAAGCGCAATGTCGTTGATATAGACAAGGATATCAAGGATTACTTCTTCTGCGTTTATCAGAAGGAGGGCGTGGACGGCTTGGAGAAACTCATGTAGCGCCACGGTGGCTATACGTGCATTAAGTCGCTCATGATGGTGTTGCTGATGTTGATGCCCTGTCGCGAGAGCTTCAGGTGACCATCCGCTGCGATGAGCAGTCCGCGACGGAGATAATCCTTGGCGCAGGTCATCAGATACTGACGGTAGGGCGCCGTGAGGCTGCTGAGGTCGATGCCGTCAGAGGTGCGCAGGGCGGTGGTGACGATGTCGTCGTAGTGGGTGTCGTCGTCAATCAGCTCCTCTTCGTAAGGCAGCTTCCCATTGTTGATGCTGTCGATATATCGTCGGATGTCATTGGGATTCCAGTGGCGGGTGCGCCGGTAATAGCTGTGGGCGCCGGCGCCTAAACCGATGTAGGGTGTATCGTGCCAGTAGCTGCTGTTGTGTCGGCTGCGCCACGGACTGCGCTGATTGCCGTCTTTCCGCGCGAAGTTGCTGATTTCGTAATGCTCATAGCCCGCTGCGGTGAGCCGGTCGATGAGTTCGTCATACATGCGCAGACTCAGTTCCTCATCCACTTCTTTCACCTTTCCCGCCTTCAGCAGGCCATAGAGCGGTGTGCCTTCCTCGTACATCAGTCCGTAAGCGGAGATATGTTCCGGCTGCAGGGCAAGCGCGTGTTGAATATCACTCCGCCAGTCGTCGAGCGTCTCATCGGGGAAGCCGAACATCAGGTCGATGCTGATGTTGCCGATGCCGTCGCGGCGGAGGCAGTCAACAGCCTGGTCAACCTCCTTCGCGCTGTGACGTCGATGGAGAAACCGCAAGCGCTCGTCGGAGAAGGTCTGCGCGCCCATGCTGACGCGGTTGACGGGCAGACTGCTGAACATCCCCGGACGTATGTCGTCGGGGTTGCATTCCATGGTCACCTCGGCGTCGGGGCTCACCTCATACACCTTATTATATATATGGTCGAACAACTGAGTGAGTTGGTCGTGGCTGAGCTGACTCGGCGTACCGCCACCGAGGTAGATGGTGGCCAGCCGCGGCTGGTAAGGCAACAGCGTCATCTCACGGCAGAGCGCGTCGGCATAAGCCTGACGCAAAGGCAGTTGGGTGGTGGAGTAGAAACCGCAGTAGATACAGCGGCTGGCGCAAAAGGGTACGTGGATGTAGAGGCCGGCGTCCGGCTGGTTGACTATCGTTCGATTCATCGTGTGGCGGGCTGTTAATGTCCTTTTGGCGCAAAAGTACTAATTAGTTTTAAAATACGGCACTTTTTCGCCGTTTTACTTTGACGTTATTTGATTTTTACCTAACTTTAGCAACGCTTAGGGATGGAGTCCAGCCCTGGGTGTATCAAAACCAAGATAGTACTAACACTTAAAATCTTTTGATATGAAAGTATATCAGACTAACGAAATTAAGAACATCGCGCTCATTGGCGCCAAAGGTAGCGGCAAGACCACGCTTGCCGAGAGTTTACTGTATGAGGCTGGAGTCATTAAACGTCGTGGGTCGGTAGAGCAAAAGAATACCGTTTCCGACTTCATGCCGGTGGAGTTAAATTTGGGTTATTCCGTTTTCCCCACAGTGTTCCATACGGAGTGGAACAACAAAAAGCTTAATTTCATAGACTGCCCCGGTTCCGACGACTTCGTTGGAGGTGCCATCACCGCACTCAATGTGACCGATCTCGCAGTCATCCTGATTAACGGGCAGTATGGTCCCGAGGTGGGAACGCAAAACAATTACCGCTATACTGAAAAACTGAAGAAGCCGGTTATCTTCCTTATTAACCAGCTCGACTCCGATAAATGTGATTTCGACAACGTGATGAACCAGATGCGTGAGGTGTATGGTTCGAAGTGCGTGCAGATACAGTATCCGCTTGAGACGGGTCCCAACTTCCACAGCCTTATCGATGTGCTGATTATGAAGAAACTGTCATGGGGTCCCGATGGCGGTGAGCCGAAGCGCGAGGAAATCCCCGCTGAGGAGAAGGAGAAGGCCGATGAACTGCATAAGGCGCTCGTTGAGGCTGCTGCCGAGAATGACGAGGGCCTGATGGAGAAGTTCTTCGACGACGAGGTGCTGACCGAGGATGAGTTGCGTATGGGTATCCGCAAAGGCCTCATCAATCGCGACATGTTCCCCGTGTTCTGTGTGGATGCACACAAGGATATGGGCGTGCAGCGTCTGATGGAGTTCTTAGGCAACGTTGTTCCGTTCGTAAGCGACATGCCTGCTTACCGCGACACCCGCGGTGAGGAAGTGCCGGCCGACAGCAATGGCCCTGAGAGCATTTACTTCTTCAAGACGGGTATGGAGCCGCATATCGGTGAGGTGAGCTACTTCAAGGTGATGAGCGGCAAGGTGCATGCCGGTGACGACCTGACCAATGCCGACCGCGGTTCGAAGGAGCGCCTCGGTCAGATTTATGCCTGCGCCGGTTCCAACCGTCTGCCGGTTGACGAGCTTGTGGCTGGCGACATTGGTTGCACCGTGAAGTTGAAGGATGTCAAGACGGGCAATACGCTCGACGGCAAGGATGCTGAGAACATCCGCTTCGACTTTGTGAAATATCCGCGTCCGAAGTACGCCCGCGCCATCAAAGCCAAGAACCCACAGGATTTGGAAAAGGTCATGGCAGTGTTGACGCGTATGCGTCAGGAGGATCCCACATGGGTGGTGGAGCAGAGTAAGGAGTTGCGCCAGACCATCGTTCATGGTCAGGGCGAGTTCCATCTGCGTGTGTTGAAGTGGCGTCTCGAGAACAACGAGAAGCTCGAGGTGGAATACGAGGAGCCGCGTGTGCCTTATCGTGAGACCATCACCAAGAAGGCAAAGTCTACTTACCGTCATAAGAAACAGAGTGGTGGCGCCGGACAGTTCGGTGAGGTGTCGCTTATCGTTGAGCCTTATGCCGAGGGCATGCCCGATCCGACCGTATATAAGTTTGATGGTCAGGAGTTCAAGATGAACATCAAGTCGAAGGAGGAGAAAGACCTGCCTTGGGGCGGTAAGCTGCAGTTCATCAACAGCGTTGTCGGTGGCGCCATCGACATGCGTTTCATGCCCGCCATTCTCAAGGGTGTGATGGACTGCATGGAGCGTGGTCCGCTTACCGGCAGCTATGCCCGCGATGTACGTGTCGTGGTTTACGACGGTAAGATGCACCCCGTTGACTCCAATGAGCTCTCGTTTACGCTGGCTGCCCGCCATGCATTCTCTGATGCCTTCAAGGCTGCCGGTCCGAAGATTTTGGAGCCTATCTATGACCTCGAAATCTATGTGCCTTCCGACTACATGGGTGATGTGATGAGCGACTTGCAGGGTCGCCGCGCCATTATCATGGGTATGGACTCAGAGGCCGGCTATCAGAAGCTGCAGGCCAAGATTCCATTGAAGGAGCTGTCCAACTACAGTGTTGCGCTCAGTTCGCTCACCGGCGGCCGCGCCAGCTTCACCACGAAGTTTGCCAGCTACGAGCTTGTGCCGGGTGATCTGCAGACCAAGCTTATTGCCGAGCACGAGAAAGAGCAGCAGGCTGAGGAGTAGTCCGCTTTTATTAGATTGATTATCCTTTTTTATCCTTTTCATTTTAGATATAGGTCCCGGGTCGAGAAGCGTCTTGGCTCGGGGCCTATCGTTATATAATTTTATAAAATAGGTGGTTTACATGATAATTTGTATTAAATTGCCTTGGCTGACTTAAACTTTTAATCTTTTTCGTCATCAATATAGCGTGCGCACAGAACAAAACAACACATTAAAAGATTCACGATTATGAAAAAGATAGTTTTGACAGTAATAGCAGCCTTGACGATGTCAATGGCTATGGCACAGAGCAGTAACCAACAGGGTAACAACGGTCAGCGCCGCGGCCCACGTCAGCTTGACGCCACCGAGATGACCGAGCACATGGCAAAGGAACTCAACCTCACCGACAGCCAGAAGAAGAAAGTGCTCTCACTGAACAAAGACATGGTGGAGCAGATGCAGAAGCAGCAGGCTGATGGTAAGAAGAACCGTGAAGAGTATGAGAAGAACCTGAAGAAAATTCTCACTGCTGATCAGCAGAAAACGCTCGAGGAGCATAAAAAGATGAGAAGAGGCGGTCCCCGTGGTCCGCGTGGCTTCCGTGGTTCCCGCAACAACGGTCAGGGCATGCAGCCAGGCAATGGACAGGCTCCCCAGCAGGACTGTTGTCAGGGTAAGGAACAGCAGGGTAATTGCCAGAATAACGGCCAGCAGAAGGACTGCTGCAAGGATAAAGTCCAAAAAGACAAATAACAGCCTTGCATCAACCGCCCAAATCAATAATAGTCAAATGAACAGCAAGGTAAAGAAGTATTGCTAAGGGATAACAATTGAAGGCACTGCATGGCGATGTGTAGTGCCTTCATTAGTTAGATATATGCATTTAAATGATGCGATTTTATTAATATAGCCAAAACATCAGATAATAATTAACATTTAAATGTTAAGCAATTAAGATTTTGCCTATCTTTGCGGCATGAAGAAGAAAACCATTTGGTCAATAGCCATCATCATGGGCTTGTCCTTCGTCATATTGCTTGGCTTGCAGCTCACTTACATGCGTGAGATGGCCAACATGAAGAAGGAACAATTTGACGAAAGCGTCAACCGAGCCCTTTATCAGGCATCCCGCAACCTGGAGTTGAACGAGACGCTGCGGTTCCTTGAGCGCGATATGTCGTCGCAAAACTCTAACGCGGGCAAGGACAGCAGTAAGGTGGCTTCAAGCACCACTGCAGATGCCGATGGCACCAATGGCAATCAGTTTGTCACCTTTAAGCTGAAGACGATGACCAACAAGCCGGTTAACATTCCTAAGGCAATGATCTTGCGCAATGACCGCAATTCGAATAATGCCGCCAGCAGGTCACTGCAGGAGTTGGTCAAGAACCGTTACGTCTATCAGCGCGCCCTGCTCGATGAGGTGGTGATGAATATGCTCTATTCTTCTTCCGACAAACCGCTGCAGCAGCGCGTCAACTTCCGCATCCTCGACCAGGACATCAAGGCTGAGCTCATCAACAACGGTATCAACATCCCTTACCACTTCACCGTGAGTACGCAGGATGGCCGCGAGGTTTACCGTTGTCCCGACTATAGCGACGAGGGTTCGGAGTTCACCTACACCCAGACGCTCTATCGCAATGAGTCGCCTACGCGTATGGGTGTGTTGCGTGTGCACTTCCCCGACATCAACAGCTATATCTTCTCGAGCATCCGCTTCATGATACCGAGCGTTGTGTTTACGCTCATCCTGTTCATCACCTTCATCTTCACGATTGTCGTCATCTTCCGGCAGAAGCGCTACAGCGAGATGAAGAACGACTTCATCAACAACATGACGCATGAGCTGAAGACGCCTATCGCCAGCATCTCGCTCGCCGCACAGATGCTCAACGACGACACGGTGCCAAAGACAGATAAGATGATGAAGCATCTCGTGGGTGTGGTCAGCGATGAGACCAAGCGCCTCCGCTTCCTCGTGGAGAAGGTGCTGCAGATGTCGATGTTCGACCGTAAGAAGTCATCATTCAAGAAGAAGCGCCTTGACCTCAACGAGATGGTGGAGACGATAGCCAACTCGTTCACGCTGCGCGTTGAGCATACGGGTGGCAAGATTTTCGTAGACATTGAGGCGGTCGACTCCACCATTTACGTTGACGAGGTCAACTTCCAGAATGTCATCTTCAATCTGATGGATAATGCAGTCAAATACCATAAGCCCGACCAACCGCTCAATGTGACGCTGAAGACGTGGAACGACGACAAGTGGCTCTACCTCACGGTGAGCGACAACGGCTTGGGCATGAAGAAGGAAGACCTGAAGAAGATCTTCGAGAAATTCTATCGGGTGCATACGGGTAATGTGCACGACGTGAAGGGCTTCGGTCTCGGACTGGCTTACGTCAAGAAGGTCGTCGACCTGCACGACGGTGAGATAAAGGTGGACAGCGAGCTCGGCAAGGGTACGACCTTCACCATCAAGTTGCCTGTCATCAAGGATGATTAATCTCAGCAAATAATAAATCATAGATACACAATGTAAAACCGCCAACCGTCAGCTACATTCAATAAGTGGGTGGCGTTAGGCTAAAAACAATTACGATTATGGAAGAAAAGACTAAGATTCTGCTTTGCGAGGATGATGAGAACCTCGGCACGCTACTTTGCGAGTATCTTATTGCCAAAGGCTTCGACGCTACGCTGTGTCCCGATGGCGAGGTGGGTTTCCGCGAGTTCCAGAAGGAAAAGTACGACATCTGCATTCTCGACGTGATGATGCCTAAAAAGGATGGCTTTACGCTGGCTCAGGACATCCGTCAGATCAACTCTCAGGTGCCTATCGTCTTCCTCACCGCAAAGACGCAGAAAGATGATGTGCTCGAGGGCTTTGACAAGGGTGCCGACGACTATATCACGAAGCCCTTCTCGATGGAGGAGCTGGTGAAGCGTGTTGAGGCTATCCTGCGTCGTGTGCGTGGCAAGCGCAATCGCGAGAGCACGAAATACAAGATTGGCCGTTACACCTTCGATACGCAGAAACAGTTGCTGACGATAGGTGACAAGCAGACGAAGCTCACCACGAAGGAGAACGAGCTGCTGGCATTGCTCTGCTCGCACGCCAACGAGATTTTGAAACGTAACGATGCCCTCCGCACCATTTGGATTGACGACAACTACTTCAATGCCCGCTCCATGGACGTCTATATCACCAAGCTGCGTAAGCACCTGAAGGAGGACGACCAGGTGGAAATCATCAATATCCACGGTCAGGGCTACAAGCTGATTATTCCTGACGAGGAATAAGCTTGGGTCATCAATTGGATGACGCCATGCTCACACTACAAGGGTAGAGGAGGACTATATGCCCTTCTCTACCCTTGTTGCCGTTTACAAAGCGTTGATTAGAAACGAACTATCTATTTATTTTCCCTAACTTTGTATAAACATTAGATAAACCCATTATCGTGTGAGAGCATCAATTAACCAGACAAATATATTAATAGATGAGACGAGCATTCATTATTCTTTTTGCCCTGATGGCGATTGTGCCTTGGGCGAAGGCTGACAATGGTAAGCTGAACAGTTATGCTGAGGATATACGCCTTGGTGATTCATGTATGGCAGCCTACAATGTCAGTCAAGCCCTTTCCTATTATGACAAGGCAATGGCCGGTCATCCCACGACATCGTTACGGATGAAAATATTTGATGGTTATTATCTTCAGCATAACTTCGCCAAATGCATCAGCATGGTTGAGGACATTCCCATCGACTCACTCAGCCACGACACGATGTGCCACCTTTTTCATGCTTATAAGGCCCTTGGATTGTCTAATCGCACGATGGAGATGGGCGAAGCCGTTGTCAGCCGATGGCCTTTGGATGGCGAGATGGTGGCATCACTGGGGCGCGAATATCTGTCGGCAGGAAAGAACAGCAAGGCGCTGAAGTTATGCGTAGGCTATTGGCTGCGCGATAACTCCTGCGTGGCGGTCAACAACGTTATGTCTGACGTCTATATGGTTCAGCGGCAATGGGGTCTTGCCATGGCTACTTATAGACTATTGTTGCAACAAGGTGACTCCACTTATAAGAACATGCTCGGCCTTGGCGTATGTTATGAGCGGATGGGTAATGCGGCAGAGGCACGCAAGGCGTTCGACGTGGCCATCGCGATGAGTGATTCTACGGCGGCGACTCCGCTCTATCATCAGGGTGCGGTGCTCAATGAGTTGAAGGACTATGCGGCATCCATGGATTGTTTCAACAAGGCTTTGGCGCTGTTGCGGCCTGACAGTGCGGTGATGTTCAGCTGCTATCGTGGTCTGGCCGAGGGATATTATGCCTCCAACGACTTCCGGCGAGCCCTCCCCGAATTTCAGAGAGCGCAGGACTATTCCCCCAAGTCGGTCACTACACCTTATTATATTGGTATCTGTAAAGAGGCGACTGGCGATAAGTCTAAGGCCAAAGCCGCTTATCAACAATTCCTTCAGTTAGCGGCAAAGGAAGAAAAGCCCGGTGAGGAATTGAAGACGATGATTGACGATGCTAAACGACGGATACAGAAATTGCCGGCTGGCAACAGATAGGGGACTTTGGCCGGCGTTACATCCCCAATATTGATGATTTTCATCGTTTGGGGTTGCGGCTATCATCTTTTTTTCTTATTTTTGCCAACGATATGAATATACTCAGCGAACTCAGGAGCCATACCCATCCCCATGTGCTGGGCGCGCTCGACATCTTCAAGTACATCGGCCCCGGCCTGTTGGTCACCGTGGGCTTCATCGATCCCGGCAACTGGGCCAGCAACTTTGCGGCCGGGTCGGAATACGGCTATGCGCTGTTGTGGGTGGTCACGCTCTCGACCATCATGCTCATCGCCCTGCAGCATAACGTGGCCCACCTGGGCATTGTCACCGGCCTGTGCCTGAGTGAGGCGGCGGTGAAGTACACGCCCCGTTGGGTGGGGCGGCCCATTGTGGTGAGTGCCATCCTGGCCAGCGTCTCGACCTCTCTGGCTGAGATCCTTGGCGGCGCCATTGCCCTACAGATGCTCTTCGGCATTGCCATACCCATTGGCTCACTGTTGGTTACCATTGTGGTGCTCATCCTGCTCTTCACCAATTCGTATAAGAAGATAGAGCGGGCTGTCATTGGCTTTGTGTCCGTCATCGGTCTGTCGTTTATCTATGAACTGTTTTTGGTCGACATCGACTGGGGTGAGGCCGCGCGGTCGGCCGTCGTGCCGTCGGTGCCGGAAGGCTCGCTGCTCATCATCATGAGTGTGTTGGGTGCTGTCGTCATGCCCCACAACCTCTTTCTGCATTCCGAGGTGATACAGAGCCGCGAAATCAACCTTGAGGGCGATGAGCGCATCCGCCACATGCTCAAATATGAGTTTGCCGATACGCTCTTTTCCATGCTTGTGGGTTGGGCCATCAACTCTGCTATGATTCTGTTGGCGGCGTCCACCTTCTTCACGCATGACGAGCACGTCGATGACCTGGCGCAAGCCAATGCCATGCTCGCACCGCTCTTGGGCAGCAATGCATCCAACATCTTTGCCCTGGCCCTGCTGCTGGCTGGCATCTCGAGCACCATCACCAGCGGCATGGCGGCTGGTAGTATCTTCTCTGGGCTCTTCAGCGAGTCGTACAACGCCAAGGACCCCCACTCAGCCGTCGGCGTACTGCTGTCGTTAGGTCTGGCCTTACTCATCATCCTGTTTATCGGCAATCCGTTTAAGGGCCTCATCATCTCGCAGATGGTGCTGAGCATGCAGCTGCCCTTCACGGTGTTTCTGCAGGTGAGTCTCACCTCGTCGAAGCGAGTTATGGGCAAATACGCCAACAAACCTTGGAATACGGTGTTTCTCTATAGCTTGGCTGGACTCGTCACTGCCCTCAACATCTGGCTTCTCGTCGCGGAAGTGATGTGAAGACTACACGAATGGACTTCCGGTAACTAACTCAAGTTTCGGAAGTAAAGCATAATGACAAAATAAGGCATAAAAAAGGCTTTGAATGTTTCCGTATCTCACGGAAAATGAGTACCTTTATGGTGTCCTCACAAATCTGGTGTGGGACTACATCCGCTACCGCGCCTCTTTCCCCGCCAATACCGTCCTTGCCGTTCAGCGCGAGCTGGCCTTTAACGTCTTCGACACTCCCGACAACTGCCGTGGCTGTGACTTCATCCCGTCAGAAAAAATGATGGCAGTGGCATTCCGGCGGTGTCATCAGCTTCCTTACTTCTTCTCATGCGGAAGACAACATTAGCGGACAAAAATTTTGCGCAGTTTATCGCTACCGACACAGCTAATTGGATTATTATCGTTAACTTTGCCAAACAAATCCAAAAAATAATGATGTCCCGACAATACAGCGTCGAAAGCCAACACAGCGACCGCCTCTTGCGCATTCTCATAGCAGTGGTACTATCTGCCATCCCAATCCTTGGCGGATGGAGCCAGACTCGGCGGTCTGCCTTTCCGGGGGCTTTTCTCACGTCCAATCTCAACACCGACCACGGTCTTTCCAGCTCTCGTGCTTTTTCTGCCATAGAAGGTGTCGACGGAGCAATCTGGATATCCACCAAGCAGGGAGTAGACCGCTACAACGGATTCGCAGTAAAGAGCTACCGGCTGCCACTCGCTCACCATTACAGCGACGCCAGTGGCATGGTCATCAAGCTTTGCAAGGTTCGCGGAAATCTTATCGCCTACGACAACAAAGGCCATATCTACAGCTACAGTCCTGTGACAGACATATTCACCGAGCGCTACGATCTCCCCAGTCTTCTTGGCGGCACCATGGTCCTCAATGAAGTATGCTGTGATAGCGACGGCAGTCTGTGGGCAGCCCTCGACCGTGGCGTTTGCCATATTGACGGAAGCGGCAAGCCGCTCGTCCTGCTCAAACGGCATTATATCCACCACGTTGGAAGAATTGCCGGTGGCACCATCATTGGAGCCGCTGACGGGGTCTTTATAGCACGACGCCACAAGGTGAGCAAAGCCTTGGCACTGAAGTCGGTACTCTGCTCCTTTGACGACGCTGTAGCCCACCGGCTGTGGCTCGGCACCTTCCACGATGGCGTCGTGGCTGTCGACGACCGCTCCTTCGCGCCCATCACTCTGCCCAGTCTGCATCTTCCCTTGATGCCCGTTCGCGCCATCCTGCCATGGAGCCATTCCACCCTTCTTTTTGGCATTGACGGAGCAGGAGTGTACAGTTTCGACCCAAGCAGGCAGCAGACCGCTGAGACGCTCAACACCGACGGCAGTCCGTCGGCAAGTCTGCAAGGCAACGGTGTCTACAGTCTCCTGCGCGACCACTGGGGCAACCTCTGGGTGACAACCTATTCGGGTGGTGTAGACCTCGCCGTGCCCACCGGCCTCACACCCGTCTTCATCCGACACGAATATCCCAACACCCAAAGCATCATCAACAACAGCGTCAACTACATTCTCGAAGATAACAACGGTAACCTGTGGTATGCCACCGACCGTGGCATCAGCATCTATCACAGCCGCTCGCAGTCCTGGACCCACACATTATATAATAAGGTGGTGCTCAGCCTTGCCGACTACGGTGGCACCATGCTCGCTGCAACCTATGGCGATGGTATCTTTGCCGTGAGCGCCGACGGCAGCAGCCATTTAGAATATGCCAGCACGTTGGGCAACCTAAAGACCAACTACGTCTACAGCCTGCTCACCGACAGCCACGGCGAGCTGTGGATAGGCTGCCTCGACGGGCCACTGGTCCACCTCTCTGCCACTGGCCGCAAGGAATATCCCATCAAAGAGGTGCAGTGTATCGTAGAGTCGCCCGACCACTCCGCCATTGCCGTAGGGACCACCCACGGTGCCTATCTCATCGACAGAGGTTCGGCCCGCGTCCGACGCTTCTTCTATCCCGAGCAGTTCAGCGGCATCGACTACAACTACTTCATCAATGCCATGAGCTTTGAAGGCAACTCCCTGCTGTGGATAGCCACCGACGGAGGCGGCATCTACCACTACGACCTGAGGTCTCAAAAGGTGCGCAACCTGACCATGGCGCAGGGATTGCCCTCGAATGTAGTGTCATCGCTCGTTTGGGACAAGCATCATAGCTTATGGATGGGTACCGACCGGGGACTGGCTTGCTTGGTAGACTCCAAGATTGTCAATATCAACTATATGAAGGGTTTGGAGTGCGAGTACAAGCGGCAGGCGGCAACAGCCCTCCGCGACGGACGCATCATCTTCGGCAGCAACCAGGGCGCCGTCATCATCTCACCCGACGAGGCTACGAACATCTTTTATAAGGCACCGCTAAAAATCACAGACATCGACGTTGAGGGCATCCCTGACGACAGCATCTGGCACGCCAATCTTTACAAGATGAGACAGCAAGGAGAGATAAGACTCAGCCACAATCACAACAGTCTCTTGGTGCACTTCGAGAGCATCAACTACCGCTACCAGAACGACATCGTTTACCGATGCTACTTGGAAGGCTTTGACAGACATTGGAGCTCCTTCCTCCGGCAGCAGGAGATGCGCTATGCCAACATTCCGCCAGGCAGCTATGTGCTCCACGTGAGAAGTGCCAGTAAGAGCAACCACCGAATCTTGGGCACTGCAACGTTACGCATCAATATCGCACAGCCTTGGTGGAACACCATTTGGGCGTGGATAGCCTACATTGCGCTGCTCATGTGGGTAGCCTACATGATATGGAACTACTACCGCAACCGCCTGCAACAGCGCTACGACCAGGAGAAAATCAACTTCTTCGTCAACACCGCCCACAATATCCGCACCCCGCTGACCCTCGTCCTGGCACCGCTGAAAGACATTGCGTCCGATAAAGGATTGAGCAGCCGCAGCCGTCAGTTCCTTGACATGGCCACAGAGAATGGCAACCGGCTTATGACGATGATTTCGCAGCTTCTCGACTTCCAGAAAGCCAGTCAGAATGCTCATGACTTCCATCCACAATTGCTCGATGCATCGGCATATATGCAGGCAGTAGCACAGAAGTTCAGGGTGGTGGCCTCTGACAACGGCATCAGTCTGGTGACTGACGTTCCGAAAAGTTCGTTGTCGTTCATCTCTGACACGACCATTCTCGACCTTATATTTGAGAACCTCGTTTCCAACGCCATCAAATATACGCCCTCCGGCGGCACTGTAACGCTCAGCGCCCATGTCGGGAGCCGTCATCTCTATCTCGACGTGGCCGATACCGGTATGGGCGTGCCCAAAGCTGAGCACAGCAAGCTCTTCACCGCCTTCTACCGTGCCACCAATGCCGGCAAAGGCAAAGGGTATGGACTGGGACTGAATATCACCCGCGACCTTACGACCCGTATCGGTGGCGAGCTGAGATGGGAAAGCGAGGAGGGCAAAGGCAGCACCTTCACCGTTGTGCTGCCCCTGCCTAAGCATCAGAAGCCCATCGACGGACTGACGGACGACAGCGACAACCGGGATACCATTCTCTTCGTCGACGACAACAGCGACCTGCGGCAATACATGCGCATGGCTTTTAGCAGGCTATATAATGTCGTTACCGTGGCCGACGGCGAAGAGGCCCTGCAGTTTCTCAGTCACAGTGTTTGCAACATCGTCGTTTCCGATATCATGATGCCTGGAATACAGGGCGATGAGCTCTGCCGCCGTATCAAGGAAAACGACGAGACATCGTGGCTGCCCGTCATCCTGCTCACCGCCAAGGGTACCAAGGACTTCATGATAGAAGGTTTGCAGAAAGGTGCCGACGATTATATCGCCAAGCCTTTTGATACGGAGATTCTCGAGACGAAGATTGCCGCTATCCTCGCCAACCGCCGCAGGCTGAGCCAATACTATCTCCACAAGAGCCTGTTGCAGGCACAGCATACCGACGATGACCATGAGGGTGGGCATGCGCATGACGCAGTGGGCACCACAATCACTCCGTTGGAAAATTCTGACACAGTGCACGACGCCACCGTACAGCTTAATCCCGATGACCAGGCCTTCGTTGATAAGGCTACCAAGCTGGTCATAGAACACCTCAGCGATACTACCTTTACCATTGATAGACTGTGCCGGGAGATGGCGATGAGCCGCACGCTTTTCTATGGGCGGTTGAAGACACTCACCGGGCAGTCGCCGCAGGATTTCATCCGCCTGCTCAGGCTTGAGCGTGCAGCGGCGCTGCTGAAGAGTGGAGACACAGTGCTTGACGTCTCCATAAAAACAGGATTTGCTAACGTCAAATATTTCAGCACGCTCTTCAAGAAGCACTTTGGAACAGTGCCAAGCAAATACAACAAATAGCCAATAGCCCACATCTCCCAAGGGGCAGTCTCGACAATGAGGCTGCCCCTGATAGTTTTTATAACCGCAACCAGCGGTCTGTCAATCAGTTTTGTCAGCATTCAAACCTTTTTCTGTCAGCATTCAAACCCACCTAAAGGCTTTCTGCGGCTAACTTTGCAGCCGAAAAGAAAACTAAAAACGATGAACGTCAAACAGATTCTTATCTTTACTTTTATGTTCCTCACCGTCGGCGCCGTCCATGCGCAAGACTATGAACTGGTGTGGAGCGACGAGTTCGACACCAACACGTTAGGCACCAACTGGAATGTAGAGGTCACCGACGCTCCTTATAATAATGAGCTCGAAGCCTACACCTCCCGTCCTGACAATGTCGCCATTGCCGACGGCAACCTCGTGCTGACAGCCCGCCGCGAGAGCTATGGCAGCCGGTCGTTTACCTCCGGTCGTGTCAACAGCCTCCACATGGTCTCCTTCACCCACGGGAAGATAGAAGCCCGCATAAAGCTGCCACATTTGGCCAATGGCCTTTGGCCCGCCTTCTGGATGATGGGCGAAGACTTCGACACCGTGAACTGGCCAAAATGCGGTGAGATAGACATCATGGAGATGGGCATGAAAAATGCCATCAACGCCAATACCACCGACAACACGGTGGCAGGAACCATTCACTGGGGCGAGAGCATTGCCAAGCATCAGCAGTTCTCTTCGGGAGATAAGACCGTAAGTCAGAATCTCACCGACGGCTATCATATCTTCACCTGCGAGTGGGACGATGACTATCTGAAGTTCTATATTGACAACGATGCCACACCTTACTTCACCGCTACCATCAAGAAAGGCTTCAGCCGCTCGGCTTATTTCCATAAGCCCTATTTTCTCATCTTCAATCTTGCCGTCGGCGGTGACTTCACGGGAATCACCCATCCTGACGACATTACAGCGCTGCCACAAGACGGCAGTGAGGCCAAAATGCTTATCGACTACGTGCGCATCTACCAAAAGAAAGGCCGGCACAATGTCTCAACAGGTATAAGAGAGGTGAGGCAGAAGACTTCCGCCAACAACGATGCATGGTACAACATCACCGGGCAACGCGTCACCTCTGACAGCCGCGGCCTGCTCATCCATCAAGGAAAGAAAATCATAAGACAAATTCAATAAAAATCCATCTAACAATGAAACAAATCAACCGAAATGCAGCCAACATGATGTGTCTCTGCGTGCTCAGCATGACACCATGGATTGCTACACGCTCCGCATCTCCGTCGATGGCCCTGACCATCACCGACCAGGTTCAGACTGTGTCGGGAACAGTCACCGACGGCAGCGAGCCTATCATCGGCGCCACTGTGAAAGTGAAAGACGCCAAAGACTTAGGGGCTGTCACCGATCTCGACGGTCACTTCACCCTGCGTGTCAAGCCCGGTGTCACCTTGGAAGTGAGCTATATCGGCTACAAAACGCTGACCGTGAAAGCCCACAACGGCATGACCATCGTCTTGGAGGAAGACAAGAAAACCCTCGATGAGGTCGTCGTCACAGCCCTCGGCATCAAGCGCGAGCGCAAGGCCTTGGGCTATGGCGTGGGCGAAGTAAAAGGCGACGAGCTGAAGAAAGCCAAAGAGACCAATGTCATCAACTCGCTCGCCGGTAAGGTTGCCGGACTCGTCGTCAGCCAGACGGCGGGCGGTGCCAGCGGCAGCACGCGCGTCGTACTCCGTGGTAACACCGAGATGACGGGCAACAACCAGCCGCTCTATGTCATCGACGGCGTGCCTTTGGACAATACCAACTTCGGCAGCGCCGGAACCAACGGTGGTTTCGACCTCGGCGACGGTATCTCCAGCATCAACCCCGACGATATCGAATCGATGTCTGTGCTCAAAGGCCCCGCTGCCTCAGCCCTCTACGGCAGCCGCGCCAGTCACGGTGTCATCCTCATCACTACCAAGAAGGCCGACAAGGACAAGATGAGCGTGGAATACAACGGCTCGCTGACCTTCGACACCCAGCTGGCTAAATGGAACAACACCCAGCAGATTTATGGCATGGGCAGCAACGGCAAGTACAGCATCGATGCCGTGTCGAATACCAACAAGAGCTGGGGTCCCAAGGCCGACGGCTCCAACATGCTGAAATATTTCGATGGTGTGGAGCGCCCCTACCTCATCATCCCCGACAATGCCTCCGGCTTCTTCCGCACAGGTCTCACAGCCACCAATACCGCCATCGTGGGCATGAACAACGGTAAGACGGGCGTCCGCTTCACCTTCACCGACATGCGCAACAAGGACATCGTTCCGAAGACGAATATGAGCCGCGACATCTTCAACCTGCGTGCCAACACCACCATGGGCAAGGTGGACCTCGACTTCAGCGCCAACTACACCCGCGAGTATGTCAAGAACCGCCCGGCCCTCGGCGACAGCAAGTCGAACGTGGGCAAGAACCTCATGACCCTCGCCACCACCTACGACCAGGCTTGGCTCAGGACCTATCAGGATGAGAACGGCGACTATTCCAACTGGAATGGCATGGATCCTTACAATGTCAATCCCTATTGGGATCTTTATAAGAACTTCAACAACTCCAACAAGGACATTGTCCGCCTCACAGGCAAGGGCGTATGGAATATCACCAAGCACTTCCGCCTTCAGGCTACCCTCGGTGCCGACCTCAACTGGTTTACGTTCAATGACTTCAAGGCGCCCACAACGCCGGGCTTCGAGGCCGGTCGTCTGCAAATCAGCAACTTCCGCAACCGCATGTACAACTTTGAGCTCTTAGCCCTGTACAACAACACATGGGGCGACTTCGACTTCAATGCCTCAGTCGGCGGAAATATCTATAAGATTAACAACCAGACAACGGTGACGACGGCGCAGGACATGCAGATTCGCGATGTCGTCAACCTCACGAGCTTCAACGAGACGAGCATCGAGCCCGCAAGCTACCGCAAGCGCATCAACTCTCTCTATGGTTCTGCGAGCTTAGGCTGGAAACACTTGATCTACGTCGATGCCACCCTGCGCGGTGACCAAAGCTCGACGCTCCCCACCGACAACAACGTCTATGTCTATCCCTCCTTCTCCGGGTCTTTCGTTTTCTCAGAGCTGCTCCATGCCGGCAACAAGCTGCCGTATGGCAAGTTGCGCATGTCATGGGCCCAGGTAGGTAGTGACACCGACCCTTATCAGCTCGGACTTGTATATACAAAGTCGAAGTTTACCTATCCCGGATATACCATCGGCTATATCAACAACAGCACCATCCCCAACAAGGACCTGAAGCCGACAAAGACAAACAGCTTCGAGGTAGGTCTTGAGACCAAGTTCCTCAACAACCGCATCGGACTCGACGTCACCTACTACACACAGAAGAGTAAAAATCAGATTATGGGCATGGCCACGTCATGGACCTCGGGCTACACCTACCGCCTCATCAACGCCGGTGAGATTGACAACAGCGGTGTCGAGATCACCCTCAACACTCGCCCCATTCAGACCAAGGACTTCTCCTGGGATTTGAACCTCAATTTCTCCAAGAACAGCAACAAGGTCAAGCGCCTTGTCGATGGCATGGACATGTTCGAACTCGAGAAGGCCACATGGCTCGACGTGCAGGTTGCCGCCAAGGTGGGCGAGAACTTCGGCTCTATCGTCGGCCCCGACTTCAAGCGCAATGCCGCCGGACAGGTGCTCATCGACCCCTCCACGGGTCTGCCCGAGTATGACAAGAGCAACCATGTCTTAGGCAATGCCTCCTGGGACTGGACAGGCGGTGTTACGACAACGCTGACCTATAAGAACCTCTCCCTCAACGCCATCTTCGATGTCAAGGTGGGTGCCGACCTCTACTCCATGTCAGAGCGCGCCGCCTACGAGAGCGGTAAGGCCAAGGCCACATTGCAAGGCCGCGAGGAGTGGTACCGCTCTGAGGAAGCCCGCGAGGCCGCTGGAATCAAGAAAGGTGCAGCTACATGGAAACCGACTGGCGGATTCATTGCCCCCGGCGTCATCGACAACGGCGACGGCACCTACCGCGAAAACGATATCTATGTCAACCCAGAGGACTATTGGATGAGCGTATGCCGCAATGCACCGTCGATGTTCATTTACGACAACTCCTACGTCAAGTGCCGTGAGCTCACACTCACCTATCAGGTGCCCACCTCGTGGCTCCACAACTGGGTGAAGGGTCTCAGCGTCTCCTTCGTAGCCCGCAATCCGTTCATCGTCTGGAAGAACATTCCGGACATCGACCCCGACTCCAACTACAACAACACCACAGGTATGGGACTGGAATACGGTTCGCTGCCTTCTCGCAAGAGCTATGGTTTTAACGTCAATGTCAAGTTCTAAACTCATTCAAAGACCAACAACAATCATCATGAAGAAGATATATCAATATATTGTTATGGCGGCCTTGGCCCTTGTCTCGCTCATGGGCGCTTCGTGCAGCAGCGACGACACCATGACCAGCATCAACACCGACCCGTCGAAAGCACCGTCGATAGATCCCAATGCGCAGCTCACTACTGCCGAGCTGCAGACCTATGGTGACTTAGGCATGGTGGAAATCTACCGCAACTATCTCTATGCCTTCGACCAGCAGCTCATGGGGTGTTGGAACACGACCAACTATGGTGGCCACCACACTGTGGACAACAACGAGATGAGCCGCATCTGGACATCCCTTTACCCAACTGCCGTGAAGAACATCGTTGATGCCATCGAGCATGCCGACAGCAAGCCAAACCTCAAGGCTGTGGCCAGCGTCTATCGCGTCTATCTGATGTCAGTCATTACCGATATCTATGGCGATTGCCCTTACAGTGAGGCTGGCTATGGCTTCATCAAGGGTATTGCCAACGCTAAGTATGATACTCAGAAAGATATTTACTACGATTTCTTCAATCAACTTGATAGTGCCGTAATCAGTATGGACGCTTCAAAAGATAAGGTCAGTGGTGATCTTATCTATGGTGGTGACCTTGCAAAATGGAAGAAACTGGCCAACAGCCTGCGCCTGCGCTTTGCCATGCGCATCTCCAACGTGGAGCCCGAAAAGGCCCGCCAGGAGTTTGAGAAGGCACTACAAGCCGATGGCGGCATCATCGAGACGGCCAACGACGATGCTTACATCCATTACATGACCACCTCTATGAGCTTCGGCCAGGAGTCGTACAGCGACTACCGCGGCAACCGCCTCTCACAGCTCCTCTTCGGCAACGACCCTGCCAACAACCCGAGCTACATCTGCTCCACGCTCTTCAACAAGCTCAAGGACAGCGGCGACCCACGCACTTACCGCATCGCCCGCTTCTACTATGACGGCTTGATGAGCGCCACAGGTACCGACAACCGTATCGACCTCACCGACGAGATGATTAGCAAGGGCATCAAGATGGAGCCCTGTGACCCCGGAGCCTACTCCTGGGATGCCTGGCCGACAGGCTACACCAGCGACCTGCTCACGGAGATGGCAAAGACCAATGCAAAGATTAATCCATCGCTGGCCCGTGAGGTGCGCCCGAAACTCGCCAACAACTTCCTCAGAACGGACAACCCCGGCATCATCATGACCGCTGCCGAAGTCGACTTCCTCCTTGCCGAAGCCACCCTCAAAGGTTGGACAGTAGGCCGTGGTACGGTTGACGACCTCTACTGGCAAGGCGTGCGCAAAGCCATGGACCTGCTCTCTGAGCTCTACGGCTGCAAGGCCATCAGCGACGAGGAGTTCAACACCTACAAAGCCAACAACAATATCGGTCACACCGACGCTCAGAAAGAGGAGTCCATCAACACCCAGGCCTGGATTCTGCACCTCACCAACCCCGCCGAGTGCTGGGCCAACGTGCGCCGCTCGGGATACCCCAAACTCAAGTCGCCCGACGACTATGGCTGGGGCCAGTACCTCACTGGAGGTAAGGAGATTCCCGTGCGCCTCTGCTACCCTGTCTTAGAGTCTTCCTACAACAAAGCCAACTACGACGAGGCTCTCAACCGCATGGGAGGCACCGACGACTGGCACACCCACGTCTGGTGGGACAAGGAGAAATAAACCATTTACTTTCAACACGCATTAACGATGAAAAAGATATATTCTTACATGTTGCTCGCCATGGGCCTGCTCTCCATGACGCTCACCTCATGCAGCGACGACGACCCCATCTCCACGGCTACCGCCAACGATGATCCCCGCATCATCGACCCTGTCTTCCCCGACAGGGAGAACGGACAGCTCGCTACCTTTGCTGAGTTCTCACGCGACGCCATGCTCAGCATGACGCTGACAGTGACGCCTGCCGACTACACCACCTGCGAATGGTTCCTCGACGGCAAGAAAGTCAACGAGGGCAAGTCCATAGAACAGCAGTTGGAAGCCGGCACCTACGACCTAAAGATTGTAGCCACCACGACAGCCGGCAAATCGACAAGCCGTGAAGGTCTGGTCAAGGTGAAGCCCTTGGACGGCGACCCCACGACAACGACCAAGAGCTTTGAGCGCTTCGTAGCGCCAGGCGCTGTGGCCACACTCTACGGTACCAACCTCAGCAATATCAAAGCTGTGGCTATCGGTGGCCAGCAAGTGACTGACATTGAGTTAGAGACTACCGACGACGGTCAGGCCCTGCAATACCTCGTGCCGGAGAATCTCAAGGACTCCACCTACCGCATCTCGCTCATCGACAACAAGGGCAACAGCTATGGCGGCAATCAGGTGACGGTTACTTCGAAGGCCCTCGTCACCGCAGGTGCCAACCGCGCCAATGCCAACGCCACATGGACACTGACAGGTATCAACCTGGACAAGGTGGCGTCTATCACCATCGGCGGCAAGACCATTACCGCTTTTGACAGCCAGAGCAGCGAGGCGCTCGTCCTCACATGCCCCGACCTCGCCGAGGGAGAATATGACGTAACAGGAAAGACCAAGGACGGCAGCGAGCTGACCTTCTACACCGCCAACGGCATCGTCAACAGCGAGAAGGTCACCATCTCCTCGGAGCGCACGCTTTGGGAGGGACATCACTATGTGTCATGGGATAAGCCCGACGGCGACCCCAACAAGACCTTCAACCTCATCGGGCAGGATGTCTTCGCTCAACTGAAAGCCGGCACCATCCTCAGGGTTTACTACTCTACAGAACCTGCCGACGCCTACCATCAGATGCAGCTCATGACAGGCTGGTGGACACTGCTCCCCAATTCGGAGAAGATGGACATCAACGGCAGCGGCGTCTATACCTACACGCTGACGCAAGAAGCTCTCGACTTGATTCAGAACCAGGCTGGATTCCTCTGCGGAGGTCACGGATACTATGTTGACAGAGTTACCGTGCAATAGCCACAAAGAGACAACATGACGCAGTTACACAAAAAACAAGTCATACCTTAATTTCATTTTAAATATGTATCGGCCTGCGAGAGCCCTTTCCTGGACTTGCGCAGGCTTTTTCAAAGAAAATACCCATTCCAAACATGATGAAAAAGATCTTTTTCTCTCTTTTCATGTTGCTCGCCTTCGGCGGCAGCCTCAATGCGGCCCCACTATTTCCCCACGACAACAACCTTGAGGCCAAGGTAGAGAAAACCCTCAGCAAGCTCACCTTGCGCCAGAAAGCCGGGCAGATGGTGGAGCTCGTTGCCGACCTTTTCGGCCACAACGATGCCAAAGGCGTGTTCCACATCGACAAGGCGCGCACCGACTCTCTGCTCAGCCGCTACCAGATAGGCTCCATTCTCAATGCCCCCAACACCATGGCGCCGACAGCAGCACAATGGCAGGAGATCATCAGCGACATACAGAAGAGTTCGATGAAGAACATCGGCATTCCTTGTCTCTATGGCCTGGACCAGAACCACGGTTCCACCTATACCCAGGGCGGCACCCTCTTCCCACAGAATATCAATGTTGCCGCCACTTTCAACCGCGACATCGCCCGCGCCTGCGCCGAGGCTACTGCCTACGAGACGCGTGCCGTGAGTGTGCCCTGGACCTACAGTCCCACGGTTGACCTTGGCCGTGACCCGCGCTGGCCACGTATCTGGGAAGACTTCGGCGAGGACTGCTATCTCAACGCCGAGATGGGCAAGGCCATGGTCCTCGGCTTTCAGGGACCGGACCCCAACCACATTGAAAACCTGCATATTGCCGCCTGCATGAAGCACTATCTCGGTTATGGCGTGCCATGGACCGGCAAAGACCGCACACCGGCGTATATCAACCCCGCTGACCTGCGCGAGAAGCACTTCCTGCCTTTCTTAGAGGGGATAAAGGCAGGTGCCCTGAGTGTGATGGTCAACTCAGCATCGGTCAATGGTATGCCCGTCCATGCCAACAAGACCTTGCTCACCGACTGGCTGAAGACGGAGACGGGATGGGACGGAATGCTCATCACCGACTGGGCCGACGTCAATAACCTTTGGCAGCGCGAGTGTGTGGCCAAAGATAAGAAAGACGCTCTGCGCATCGCCATCAACGCCGGCATCGACATGGTCATGGAACCTTACAATCCCGATGCTGTTGACCTTATTGAGGAGCTGGCCAAAGAGGGCGCCATCCCCATGAGCCGTATCGACGATGCCGTACGCCGCATTCTGAGAATGAAATACCGTCTCGGACTCTTCGACCGCCCCACTGAGAAGCTCAAAGACTATCCCAAGTTCGGCGGCAAGGAGTTTGCTGAACGGTCCTATCGCGGGGCCGTAGAGAGTATGGTGCTGCTGAAGAACGACGGCATCCTGCCCTTGCAGAAAGGAGCCCGCATCCTGCTCACGGGTCCCAGCGCCAACCAGATGCGCTGCCTCGACGGAGGATGGAGCTATACCTGGCAGGGACATCTCACCGACCGGTTTGCCTCGCAGTACAATACCATCTATGAGGCGCTGTGCAACGAATACGGCAAAGACAAGGTGGTGCTCCGGCAGGGCGTCACTTACAACGAGAACGGGAAATACTATGAGGAGAATGATCCCGACATCGCGTCGGCTGTAAAGACTGCCGACAGCGTAGATGTCGTCATTGCCTGCATCGGCGAGAACTCCTACACCGAGACTCCCGGCAACCTTTCCAACCTCACGCTCTCTGCCAACCAGCGACAGCTCGTCAGTGCCCTGGAAGCCACAGGCAAGCCCGTCATTCTCATTCTCAATGAGGGACGGCCACGACTCATCGCCGACATAGAGCCGAGGGCAAAAGCCGTGGTGGACATCTTCCTGCCGGGCAACTATGGCGGTGACGCGCTCGCAGCCCTGCTCTCCGGACGCGAGAACTTCAGCGGCAAGATGCCTATCACCTATCCGAAGGAAATCAACTCGCTTGCCAACTACGACTTCAAGAAGAGTGAGGAAGTGGGAACGATGGCTGGTGCCTACGATTACAATGCGCGCATCACACAGCAGTGGCCTTTCGGCTACGGCATGAGCTATACCTCTTTCAAATACGACAATCTGCGCGTTGACAAGACCCACTTCGCTTCAGGCGACACGCTTAACGTGAGCATTGATGTCACCAACACCGGCAGCCGTGAAGGCAAAGAGAGCGTACTGCTCTACAGCAGTGACCTCATAGCCTCGATGACACCCGACGGACGCCGTCTGCGCGGTTTCGACAAAATCAGCCTCCAGCCACAGGAGACTCGCACCGTCACCTTTCACCTTCCTGCCAACGACCTTGCATTCATGGGATGGGACGGCAAATGGCATTTGGAGGAAGGCGAGTTCCGGCTTACCATCGCCGACAAACATATATCGGTCTGGTGTGACAAGACGACCGTCAGGTAAACGAAATACAGTGATTTAAAAGGCTGATAACAAGTAGTTTGACGATAGTCTACAATCGTTCTGATAATTTACGGAAAGTGCCACACATATCCGTGGCATTTTCCGTAATTGTTGGTGGCATTTTCCAACGATATCCGTGGCAATTGCCAGGAAAGAAAAATGTAAGTCTTTGGATTAAGACTTCTCACTCAACAATTTTGTAATCGTATAGAGAGGGATGTTTGTCATCCTGTCTTGCCGCTCATAACCCTTCATAAACAGATATTACTGAGTACGCATAAAATTGTCCTCTTGGCAAAAAATAGAAATATCCTCAAGGATCCCGACAATCCCTACTACGATGCGGAAAAGGCAAAAGAAGACGCCGTCAACATCTTGTGGAATGTCGCCGGCGCTACATCCAACATGGTCAACTATCTCATCGACCATGAGCTGCTTCCCGATGCCGAGCAGCATTATGCGTTCAGTCAGCAAAGCACGCATGGGCAGCGCCTTGCCGACATGAACTTCTATATGCGCTATAATCGCAGAAGCAAATACTAACTCTCCGAAGTGCTTCCCGCCGTCTATTGTTTGACACATTATTATATATAAAGGCCCTATATATAGTGATGTTTTTATTCGGGTTATTCTTCACTCATGTTGTTGAGCTGTTTTCCTCATAACTCATATTCTCGAGCCATAGCAGTACGATGGCGCGGTCGAAAGGCCCGAGGCGTGCGATACGGTTGCGGAGCATCTGTACCCGTCGTGAGTCGGCATCGTTGTCCTCAAAGAGGTTGATGTCCATACTTAGCGGTATCGTCTTCCGCCGCTTCTTCTTTCGGTCGGCCGAGATGCATGTGTTCAGACTCACGCGGTAGACCCATGTGCGCGGGTTGCTGCGTCCTTGGAACTCTTGAAATCCTTTCCAAAGGTTGACGAGCACCTCTTCGAAAAGGTCAGCCACCTCATCCTCGTCCTTGGAGAACATATAGCAAACCGTGTAGATGGTGCTCTTCTGCTCCTTGACGAGTTGGGCAAACTGTTGCTCTGATGGTTTTGTTGCCATGTCTTTATTGAATTGTTACACCCATTAGACGCTACTTCTTTCGAAAAACTACAGAGAAACGAAAGAAAAAAAGAGAAAAAGAGAAAAGAAAAAACAGACCCTCTCTAGCTAGAGAGGGTCTTGGTATTGTTATTCTCTCCCTTTTAGGGAGAGCTAGAGAGGGTCCTTTATTTTCCCATGTACTCCAGGAACAATTCTGCTTGCTTGGCGAGCTGTGCTTTCTGTTCTTTGGTGAGGATCATGCGGCCTTCGGTCCAAGCCTCTATGTTGAGTGCGATGCCCGTCTGTCCCTCTGTCATCACGTCGGCTTTCAGCACGGTTAGCAGCGTAGTGAGTAGCTTACGGCATCCAGCTGTGGCAGCCTTACCGCCAGCTCCTGTGAGCGTGATTTTCTTTCCGGCAAGCACTGTCGGCGCGTTGCGGTCAGCAGGATCAACGGGGCGCGAGAGCCAGTCGATGAGGTTCTTCACGTGTCCGGGGTAGGAATAGTTATACTCCGGCGAGAAGATCCACACACCGTCAGCCTCTGCCACAGCCTTGCGTGCGTCGGCAACAGCTTGCGGAGCTGGGTATTCTTCATCCTGGTTGATAAATGGCACTTGTGAGTAATCCAATTCTGTTACTTCGGCTTTGCCTTGGAGCATGCCTTTGACCATCTCGCTCAGTTCTCTGTTGAAGCTCTGCTTGCGCAAAGAGCCAATGATGAATAATATCTTTTTCATGTTTGTTGGGTTGTATGTTGCTATTGCAAAGATACGTTTTTCTTGTTATAAAATGGCTTTTCTCTTGCTTTTTTGCTTGTTTTTCTTTACTTTTGTATCATTGAAACACTAATTTGATATTTCTGCGATGAAACCGCTCTATACTATCGTGGTCTTTGTGACCTTGTTGTGTTGCTCCATGTGGGCAGGTATGCACAGCTATCGTTGTGCCGAAGAGGAGATGGTTGCCGATATGAATCAGGCACTGGCTCAGACATTGCGTCATAAGCAGGAGGCGTGGATCACCCCCGACACCATCCGCGACTATCGCAGCAATCTGCGGCTGGCAGTGCTCCGTCGTCACGCCTTGTTGTGCTATGCCGAGGACGTAGATCCGAAGACGGTCGCCAGCAACAAAATGACATGGGGTCGGGGAGGGCGTCGCGTAGCCTTCCGGGGCTATGCCAACTGTTCCGTGGCTTCGGTGCTGGCCCTGTCAGATCAGCGCATGCCGCTGTCGCTGTTTGTCTTGTCGTTGGCTTGGCTGGCAGGCTCACTGATGTGGATGCGCCGTCGGGTCGTGGCGATTGCCGATGGCTTTGGCGGTCTGCGTCTCGACGAAGCCACGCAGACGTTCTACGACGAGCAGCAGGAGCCTGTTCACTTCACCGCCATGCAACGCCAGCTGATGCTGATGTTCTTTGCTGATGAGCACCACAGCTTGCGCAAGGAGGATATCTGTGAGGCTCTTTGGCCGAAGAAGCCCGATGCCAGTGACACCCTCTACACGCTCATCCGGCGGCTGAAGCCCGTACTCGACAAGAGTAGCAACCTTACCATTACCACGGAAAGAGGCGGTAATTATCAATTGTCAGACAGAGGTCAGTCTCAATCTTAGGCACTGCGGCGGGCTGATGCAGGTTACGAGTGTGGGGACTGACCTCGTGCAGTCGCTGATTCACAATAGCGGTGGCTCGTACGGCATCGTTGCTGATTAATAACAATCTATGCCGTTGTCCGCCAATTGTCAGACAACTGTCAGTGACTTTTTTCTCTCTAATAACGTCCATTGCTTATCTTTGCACCTGAAAACAGAAACTTAGGAACAAAGATGAGAACAACGATGATGACAGGCTTGCTCTGCCTGATGATTGCCTCACCCCTTCAGGCACAGGAGGCAAAGACGCAGCAAACCAAGCAACAGCAAACTAAGACACAGCAGACCTTGCAGGAGGTGGAGGTGAAGGCGGCACGCATCGTCGACCGCTCCGACGGCAAACTTTTCCTGCCCTCAGCTGCCCAGCTCCAGCATTCGGCCAACGTCTATCAGTTGCTGACCATGATGCCCATGCAGGGACTCAAGGTGAATGCCATCACCCGTACTATCACTCCTGTGGCCATGGACGGCAGCGTGCAGATACGCATCGACGGCGCCAAGGCCACAGCCAACGACCTGGCAGCTCTCGACACGAAGCACATCCGCAGTATCGAGTATATCGACAACCCCGGTGTGCGCTACGGTGACGGCATCAAGTATGTCATCAACATCCACACGCGGCGCAGCACCCGGGGCTACGACCTCGGTCTCGATGCCACCAACCTGCTCACTGACTGGCGGGGCAGCAACACCGTCTATGGCAAATACAACACGGGCAACAGCCAGCTGGCACTGTCCTATGACTTCGGCTACAAGGATTTCAAGGGCAACCGGCACGACGAGACGGCCGACTACACGCTCACCGACGGCAGCGTGGAGCGCATTACCCGCAAAGACCTCAGAAACCGCGACCGCAGTTTCAGTCATAACATCCAGTTGACCTACAACCTTGCCGACACCACCGACAACGTTTTCCAAGCCTCGTTCGCCACCACGCTCGACCACACCCCTACGCAGCAGGATGTCAAGCTCATCACCACGCAGATGCTCCTGCCCACAGCCTCCGTACTCAGCAGTCAGACCGCCACGCAGACCGAACGCGGCCGCGACTTCTCACCCGTGCTCGACCTTTATTTCTTCCGTCATCTCGGCAGCCATCAGACGCTTTTGGCCAATGCCACCACGACCTATATCTATTCCAACGCCTACAGTTCCTATGACGAGCTGTCGCCCTATGCTTACACGGTCGATGGACATACGTGGTCGCTGTGGTCGGAGGCGGTCTATACCAACCGGCTCAAGCCCTTCACCCTCTCGGCAGGAGCCAACTACCAGCAGAAATATGTCGATAACTGCTATACGGGTGACGTCACGGCACAGACCAAGACGATTACCTCGCAGGTCTATCTCTTCTCTCAGCTCACCGGATCATTGTGGCATCTGCGCTACACGGCAGGACTGGGCTACAACAATCTCCACTATCGCCAGGGCACCCACACCTACGACTTTCATTTCCTCCGGCCGAAGTTCCATCTCGCCTGGACAATCGACAAGCACTTCACCCTCAGCTATTCCTACGAGGTCTCGCAGTGGATCTCCCGAGTCGCCATGCTCAGCGACACCCGCATCCGGCAGAACGCCCGCGAGTGGACAGTAGGCAACCCCGACCTCCGGCAGCCCAAGCGCAGGGAGCATACCTGGCGGCTGGCTTACTCTGCGCCCTCGCTCTACAACGGTCTCACGGCCTACTACCGCCGCAATCCCCATTGCAACATGGCGCTCTACACGCGTACGGCAGACGACCGGTTTCTCTATACCCAGACCAACCAGCGCGGCATCAACATGTTCTATGTCGTCGACGAGGCGCAGTGGACTGTCGTCCCCGACCGTTTCATCTTCAACGCCAATGCGGGCCTGTACCGCTGCTTCAACTACGGAGACGCCTACAAGCACCACTACACCAGCTACACGGGCGGTGTCACGGCCCAGCTCTTCCTCGGCAACTGGTCATTGGTGGGCGACTTCGACGGCGGCTACCGCTGGCTCGAGGGCGAGACCAAGGGCAACAACAGCGCCACCCTGTCCTTCCAGGTGGGCTATCAGCTACGGGCCTGGAACTTCTCCTTATCGTGCCTCAATCCCTTCAGCCACAACCCCCGCATCCGCAGGGCCGAGCTTATCAACGCATACCTCCACAAGACCGACGTACTTCACAGCCGCAACGATGGCCAGCTGCTCAGCCTCACTGTTTCCTGTCAACTCTCTGGGGGAAAGCGCTACCACAACATCAGCCGCAAGAACCGGCAGAAGATAGACACCGACACGGGTATCATCCGATAATTGGTTAGAGTAGAATAAAGTGAAAGCTTAATTATAAGTTAAGCATCAACAAGGCTTAATAATCGTTCTTGCCTTTTTCTTGATGTACGAACCCTACGATGCCCATGAGAATGAGCAATAACGGGAGCAACAACAATAAATTATAGTTGGTGAGTCCCGTGAAGTAGAAGATGCCCATCAGCAGGACACCCGCGTAGACAAACGGCAGGCCGATGTGTGCCGCGCCGCGTTTGGCAAGGCGCCATAGCCATGAGGCTGCCTTCTTCGGCTTATCGATTGATAAATGCTTTTTGCTCATTTCGTTATTCGGTTGATAAATGGGACTTGCCCATTCCTTACCATTCCTTACCATTCCGACGGCATGCTTCGGCAAGCGCCTGAGGCAAGCATCAGGGTTTTCTTGGTGCAAACTTACAATAATTTAATATCATATCAAAATTTAAGATGTGGTTTTTTATTAAAGGTGTTGACTTTTCTTCTTAAAGGTGTTGACTTTTTTGCCAAAGCGCCGTGCCCGTGCAGGATGCATTTTACCAAAATATTACCACGGCTTGGTAATCAATCCCTTTGGAAGTAGTGTAGTGGCCGGCCTGGTGCCGGCCACCAGCTACAGGGGGGGATGCCATACCAAGGGCTGGTGGCCGGCACCAGGCCGGCCACTACACTGCCACCTGTGGGGTGCGTCTCCACAGGGTTTATCCGATGCGCCCTTTTACCTTCCATGGGCATAATAAATGTTAAATATGGAAGATTGCGGAGAATGAGGCAGTTGTAACTAAGGGATTTTTAGTACCTTTGCACTCGCATTTTGCAACAACAACATTAATTCATTCAAAAAGTAGTATGAATCATTACGAAACCGTTTTCATTTTAACTCCCGTTTTGTCTGATGATCAGATGAAGGAAACGGTCGCTAAATTCAAGAAGCTGCTCACCGACAATGGTGCTGAGATTCTGAACGAAGAGGCCTGGGGACTGAAGAAGATGGCTTATGCAATTGAGAAGAAGTCCACTGGTTTCTATTGCCTGCTGGAGTTCACTGCAGAGCCGTCAGTGATCAACACGCTCGAGACCGGCTATCGCCGCGACGAGAAAGTTATTCGTTTCATGACCGTCAAGCTCGACAAGTATGCTGTGGCATACGCTGAGAAGCGTCGCGCTAAGCTCGGTAAAAAATTGGAGGCATAATCATGGCAGAGCAGAAAAATTCAGAAATCCGTTATTTGACCGCTCCTTCTATCGATACCCGTAAGAAGAAGTATTGCCGTTTCAAGAAGAGCGGTATCAAGTACATTGACTACAAGGACCCCGAGTTCCTGAAGAAGTTCCTCAACGAGCAGGGCAAGATCCTTCCCCGTCGCATCACCGGTACTTCACTGAAGTATCAGCGTCGTGTGGCTCAGGCTATCAAGCGTGCACGCCAGATAGCACTTCTTCCTTATGTAACTGATTTGATGAAATAATTAAAGGAGGAGGTTATATCATGGAGATTATACTGAAAGAAGATATTATCGGACTTGGCTACAAGAACGATATCGTTAACGTGAAGAGCGGTTATGGCCGCAACTATCTCATCCCCACCGGCAAGGGCGTCATCGCTTCCGACAGCGCCAAGAAGGTGCTGGCCGAGAACATGAAGCAGCAGGCAGCCAAGCTGGCCGCTCAGAAGGCTGATGCCGAGAAGCGCGCCGAGCAGCTGAAGGATGTCGTGCTGACCATCCCCGCCAAGGTTGCCGTTACCGGCCATCTGTATGGTTCTGTTGGCCCCGCTAAGGTGGCTGAGGAACTGGCTAAGTTAGGCATCGAGATTGACCGTAAGATCATCACGATGAAGGAAGCCCGCAAGGTGGGCGACTTCGAGGCTACTGTTCACTTCCATCGCGAGGTTGAGGTGAAGGTTCCTGTGAAGGTCGTCGCCGAGCATGAGGCTGCAGCTCCCGCCGAGGAGGCAGCTCCCGCTGAGGAGGCTCCCAAGGCTGAAGAGGCTGCTCCCGCTGAGCAGGCCGCTCCTGCTGAGGCTAAAGAGGAAGAGGCTCCCGCAGCTGAATAATTCCTCTGCTCAATAAGCAGCATATTTTGCACTGTAAAGCATTTCAATAGAAAATCCCTTTCATCGTATGGTGATTGGGATTTTTTTGTTTAACTTTGCATTATCGTTAAAACCATAGATTATTCATTAAATTTATAAGATACAAGATGAAAGCATTTGTTTTCCCTGGTCAAGGGTCACAGTTCGTAGGTATGGGCAAGGACCTCTACGAGAACCACGCATTAGCCAAAGAGCTTTTTGATAAGGCTGACAATATCCTCGGTTTCAAGATTACCGATATCATGTTCGCCGGTACCGACGAGCAGCTCAAGCAGACCAATGTCACCCAGCCCGCTGTCTTCCTTCACAGCGTCATCTCTGCCCTTTGCCTTGGCGATGCCTTCAAGCCCGACATGGTGGCCGGTCACTCACTCGGTGAGTTTTCGGCTTTGGTGGCCAGTGGCGCACTGAGCTTTGAGGATGGCCTGAAGCTGGTGGCCGCCCGTGCCAATGCCATGCAGAAAGCCTGTGAGAAGAATCCCGGTACGATGGCTGCCATCATCGCACTGCCCGACGAGACGATCGAGAATGTTTGCGCCGAGGTGAGCAAGGAAGGCAAGGTCGTCGTGGCTGCCAACTACAACTGCCCCGGTCAGCTCGTTATCTCTGGTGATAAGGAAGCCATTGCTGAAGCCTGCGAGAAGCTGAAGGCTGCCGGTGCCAAGCGCGCACTGCCCCTTATGGTCGGTGGCGCTTTCCATAGCCCGCTCATGCAGCCCGCCAAGGATGAGCTGCAGGAGGCTATTGAGAAAACCAGTTTCTCTACTCCTTCTTGCCCTGTTTATCAGAATGTTGATGCCAAGCCCCATACCGATCCCTCTGAGATCAAGGCCAACCTCATTGCCCAGCTCACCAGCCCCGTGCGTTGGACCAAGTCGGTGCAGAATATGATTGCCGACGGCGCCGATGAGTTCATCGAGTGCGGTCCCGGTAGAGCCCTGCGCGGCATGATCGGCCGCATCGACCGTTCGGTCAACGCCCACGGCATCGAATAATCCCTTAATTATCAGCACCCCTAACGATTTACGATGGAGAAGAAAATCACCATCTATCAGGTTTTGCCACGCCTTTTCGGCAATCGCAACACTACGCGCAAGCCCAATGGAACGCTTGCCGAGAATGGCGTGGGCAAGTTCAACAACTTCGACGCCGCGCGCCTGGCTAAGATCCACTCCATGGGTTTCAACCACGTATGGTTTACCGGCGTCATCCGCCATGCCACGACCACTGATTACAGCCGCTATGGCATCCCTCGACAGCATCCATGCGTAGTCAAGGGTAAGGCGGGTTCACCTTATGCCATTGTCGATTACTACGATGTTGACCCCGACCTTGCCGAGGATGTGCCCAATCGCAAGGACGAGTTTGAGGCGCTCATTGCGCGTACGCATGCGGCCGGCATGAAGGTAATCATAGATTTCGTTCCCAATCATGTGGCGCGTGAGTATCACTCCATCTGTCGTCCGGCAGGCGTAGCCGATCTTGGTGAGCATGATGACCGGGGCAAGCATTTTGACCCGCAAAACAACTTTTATTATTGTCCCGGCTACCCGTTCGTCGGTCCCGTGGCTCCGGCCAAAGGTGAGTCTCCTTACGAGGAGATGCCGGCGAAATGTACGGGTAACGACCGCTTCGACAGTCACCCCGGCGTCAACGACTGGTATGAGACGGTGAAGCTCAACTATGGCGTGGACTATTGCGATGCCGGCGGCCGAAGCGATCATTTCGACCCGACGCCCGACACATGGCTGAAGATGACCGACATCCTCCGCTTCTGGGCATCGAAGGGCATCGACGGCTTCCGCTGCGATATGGCTGAGATGGTGCCGCATGAGTTTTGGGCCTATGCCACTTCGGCGGTTAAAGCCGATTATCCGCAGCTTATCTTCATCGGTGAGGTGTATGATCCCAACCAATACCGCACTTACATTGCTTCGGGCTTCGATTACCTCTACGATAAGGTCGGCATGTACGACTGTCTGCGCGATGTCGTCTGCGGACGTCGACCAGCCAGCGATATCACCGGTTGCTGGCAGCAGACCGATGACATCTGGCAGCACATGCTCTATTTCCTTGAGAACCATGATGAACAGCGCATCGCGAGCGACTTCTTCTGTGGTGATGCACGCAAGGCCCTGCCTGCGGTGGCTGTGGCATTGCTCTTCCGCTCCAATCCCTTCATGCTTTACAGCGGTCAGGAAGTCGGCGAGCGTGGCATGGATGCTGAGGGTTTCTCGGGTAGGGACGGTCGCACGACCATCTTCGACTATTGGTCGGTCGACAGTGTCAATAAGGCGTATTTCCGACCATCCAAACTGCCTAAGGACCAGTGGCAGCTGATGCAGTACTACTGTACGCTGCTTCGATTGGCCAACCACGAGAAGGCTGTGCGCAAGGGTCAAACCTTTGACCTGATGTACGTCAACAACATGTCGTGGCAGTTCAATCCCAATGCGCAGTATGCCTTCCTCCGTAAACAGGACAAGGATTTGCTGCTCGTTGTGGCCAACTTCTCATCGTCACCCGTCGGTGTAGGGGTGATGATTCCCGACCATGCTTTCAAGTTCTTAGGTTTGCCTGAGAAGAAGACCTACGGTGTCAACCTGTTGACCGGCGTCCGTCAGCCGGTGGTTTTGAAGGCTAATGATGTCGTCGATGTCAGTCTTCCCGCCAATGGTGCAGTAGTTTTGAAAATCAAGTTATAATGGAAGAAGGAGCAGCGGTGTTCAACACCCACAACAAGGAAGAGTTTCCGCCCGCCCACACGGCCGAGCATCTGCTCAATCAGTTGATGGTGAGGATGTTTGGCTGTGAGCGTTCGCGCAATGCTCATATTGAGCGGCGCAAAAGCAAGATCAGTTATCAGATTGACCACAAGCCCTCGCGCAAAGAGGAAAAGGCCATCGAGGACGAGATGAACCGTCTGATTGCCGCCGACCTGCCCGTTACCTACGAGACAGTCGACCGCGACCATATCCCTGAGGGCGTGAAGCTTGACCGCCTGCCCGAAGATGCTTCGGAGCTTATTCGACTGGTGCGCATCGGCGACTACGACGTTTGTCCCTGTTTGGGCAAACACGTGCGCTCGACGTCGCAGATTGGCCGTTTTGAGATGCTCGGTACCAACTGGGATGAGGCCACCCACACCTTCCGCATCCGGTTTAAGGTCATTCCTTGAATTGAAGTTGCAAAGTTTTTTATAATCATCCATTCAACTTTCAATTCTTTTTATTACTTTTGCAACCATGGTATTGCAGTGTTCCGGCCCGTCGCCGACATCCCGATAGGGGTGGAGGAGGAAAGTCCGGGCAGCATAAGGTGCTCTCCTTCTGAAAATGGAAGCTGTTGGCGACAGCAGATGCAGACAGAAGAAAACAACCGCCTCTCTTGAAACGGCTTGGCCACGGGCCGGGCTTGTCGGAGATGGTAAGGGTGAGAAGGTGGTGTAAGAGACCACCAGCCGCCGGGTGATCGGCGGGCTGTGTCGAAGAGAGGCTGCAAGTTCATGTAAACCATCGTCAATCAGGGTTGCCTGCCCGATGACCTTCGAGGTCAACGATGGAGGGTAGAACGCTTAAGTTGCGGGGTGACTCGCAAATTAGATAAATGACAGGGCGCCTTGCCTTTCGGGGTGGGGTTACGGAACCCGGCTTATCAGAACACTGCATACCTTTTTTAATTTAGAAGACTATGAAAGAATTGCAGCCAAACTTATTGGATGATTATGAGCATCTGATCAGCCGCGGTATCGAGCTCCATAGCGGTGAGGCCGGTTTCCCGCAGATGGAGGAGGCTGGCATTACGCGTGAGGAGCTCGATGATTTCCTCTTCGAGGTACAGAGTGCTTTGGACAGTGAGGGTTCGCAGAAAGCACAGCTTACGAAGTATGGCATTGTCGCCGTGCTCCCGATCATCATTTTCAGTGCTTTTCCTGAGAACATGTTGCCCGGCCGTGGCTATGCCTTGTATCTCGGCATTGGCATTGGCCTGCTGTTGGCGCTGCTATGGAAAGGGCTGTCGATGCTTTCGGTGAGGCATCGCATCAGCAACCTCCGTCGTAACAATGAGGCTGCCGCCGGCTATGCCGACAAGGTGGAGGCTTACGTTAAGCGGAATGTGGCGCGTTAGCTCATCAACTCAAGAACTCATCAACTCAAGAACTTATCAACTCAAGAACTTATTAACTCACAAACTAATAAACTCATTAACTAATGGAAAACAAACCCCTTCCAGACTTCATGAAGTTTAAGGACAGCTATTCTGCGAATGGCTTTGTTGAAAAGATTGGGCATATCGCAAAGCGGGCCGGCGCCAAGCTCGTCTACGCCGCTTTGATGCTTTACTATACGCTACAGAGCGATAAGGTGTCGGTCAAGGATAAGGCCATCATCATCGGCGCCTTGGGCTATCTCATCAGTCCTGCCGACATCATCCCCGACGCCATTCCCATTGCCGGACTCGGCGATGACCTTGCCGTGTTGCTTTTCGTGCTTCGTAAGGTGTGGGGTGAGGTGCCTGAAGATGTGAAGGCTAAGGCTCATGCAAAGTTGTCGAAATGGTTTGACGACGATGAGATTACCGAGGCCAATGATCTCTATCAGGGTAACATCAAAGACGGAGAGGAGTAAGGCTCTCATCTGTTGCTGACGTCTACGTGTTGTCAAATTTGGTTTATTCTTTTGGTGAATATCAAAATTAGTCTTATCTTTGTAGGCGTCATTTAAGAATAGATAGTTCATGTCAGGCAAAACAGCATCAACCATAGCACCGGCAAAGACCCGTGCAAAGACCACCCGAAGGAAAGACTCCGGCAAGGGAAAGAAGCGCGATGTGAAGCGCGATATCCCCACCGACCTCATTCCCATTGAGAAGGAGACATGGTTGCTGCAGCCTATTGCCGTGACCATGATGCGACACGACTATTCGCTCATACAGATTAGAATCTTAGTGAGCATCGTCGAGCGCATGCAGGAGAAGTTGCGCGAGATTCTTAATTCGAGCGTTCGCGAACCGACGATCTTCTCGCGTCAGGAGCTCGATGACGACGGCCGTCTTGAGGTGCATCTTTATTTCAAGACGCTCGGTGTCGATCCCAACCACTACCCGCAGTTGCGCGAAAGCTTGAAGTTGCTCGCCTCGGTGCCGGTGGAAATTCCTTACCGCACGAAAGACGGCAAGAGCTATCAGAAGATTACCAACCTCTGCGACGTCTATTTCCCCAATAAGGAAATGGTGGTCTATGAGAAGTATGCCATTCTGAAGATTGACCGACAGGTGGCGCAGCGGCTATTGTCGCTCGACTTGGGTTACCATCGTCTCGGCAAGCAGATTGTCTTTGCCTGCCGCAACCGCTACACCCAGCGCATCTATATGTTTATCGAGAGTTGGATTAAGAAGCGTGGCACCGTCATCAATACGTTGGAATTCCGCAAGATGCTGCGACTGGAGAATCGGTATAGTAAGTTCAGCGACTTCTGCCGTCGTGTGCTGGAACCGGCCAAGAAAGAGTTGCATATGTTGGCTGAGAATGGCTTCTGCGACTGCTATTTCAGTTATGACAAGCGCTACGACCACGGACAGCGTGGTGGTGAACCCGATGAGTTGGTTTTCCACATCTTTATTCCAGAAAACCGTCAGGGCATGTTGCTGCAGGTGACCGACATGCAGCGCGCCCAGTTTGCCGACATGCTCACGCGTTACTTCGGCTTCGACGTGACCACGGCTGCCAAGATGAGCGAGCGCATCACGCCAGACAATTATCAAGGTGCGGTGTCGAAGCTCATGGAGCTGCGTAACCGCTTGAAGGATAACCTCAATATCAACGACCGCGCGGCCTATACCTATGCGGCGCTTGACAATTTCTTCCGCGGCATTACGTTTGAGCGGAAGAGCTAAGGAAGGGCTAAGAGAGATATTTAATCATTACAACATACAACTATGAGATCAAGAACAGCAGATTGGTTTGAAACAAAGATAAGGTATGAGAAGACTCAGGATGACGGCACTCAGAAAAAGGTTACTGAGCAATATGTTGTCGACGCACTGAGTTTCACCGAGGCCGAGTCGGCCATCACCGAGGAGATGAAGGCCTACATCTCGGGCGACTATAAGATTACCGATATCAAGACGGCAGCCTACCACGAGATATTCTTCTCCGATTTGGATAAGGACGACAAGTGGTATAAGGCAAAGCTGCAGTTTATCACCATCGATGAGAAGACGGAGAAGGAAAAGCGCACGTCAATCTTCTATCTGGTGCAGGCCGGTTCGCTGACCAAGGCCGTCAACTATATCGACGAGTTTATGGGCAAGACCATGATTGACTACGCCATCGCCAGCGTGGCTGAGACGCAGATCATGGATGTGTTTGAACACGATGCCAGCGCTGACAGTCATAAGCAGCAAGACGACCAGTCTCAGGAGGCTTGATGATGGATATTGACGTTGCTAAGAATCTGAAAGATGTATTGGCCAACCTTCCCGAAGGTGTCAAGCTCGTTGCCGTGAGCAAGTTCCATCCGTCGGAATACATCATGGCCGCTTACAATGCCGGTCAGCGTGTCTTCGGGGAAAGTCATGAGCAGGAGCTGCAGCAAAAGGTCGAGGAATTGCCGAAAGACATCGAGTGGCATTTCATTGGTCATCTGCAGACGAATAAGGTGAAATATATCGCGCCTTATATCAGCATGATTGATGCCGTTGATACGGTGAAGCTGATGAAGGAAATCAACAAGCAGGCTGCGCGCCACAACCGTGTCATCGACATCCTGCTTGAGTTGCATATCGCCGAGGAGGAGAGCAAATATGGTTTTACGCTCGACGCCTGCCGCGAGATGCTGAAAGCCGGTGAATGGAAGATGCTGGGCAACGTACGCATCTGTGGTTTGATGATGATGGCCAGCAATGTACCCGACACCGCGCAAATCAGGAAAGAGATGACCACCGCATGGAACTTCTTCCAGGAGGTGAAACGCGACTACTTCGCCGATGCGCCTTACTTCAAGGAGTGTTCGTGGGGTATGAGTCATGACTACAAGATAGCCGTCGAGTGCCATTCGACGATGGTGCGCGTGGGCACGTCAATTTTTGGTCCAAGAGTATATTAATAAAAAGATTCACAATATGGAAACAGGTAAGGTGGATGTCCTGCTGGGTTTACAGTGGGGCGACGAAGGTAAAGGTAAGGTCGTTGACGTGCTGACGCCGCACTACGACGTGGTGGCACGCTTCCAGGGTGGTCCCAATGCCGGACACACGTTGGAGTTTGAAGGACAGAAATATGTGCTCCGCAGCATTCCTTCGGGCATTTTCCAGGGCGGCAAGGTCAACATCATTGGTAATGGTGTTGTGTTGGCTCCCGACCTTTTCATGGACGAGGCCAAGGATTTGGAGAAGAGCGGTCATGAGTTGCACTCACGGCTCCACATCTCGAAGAAGGCTCACCTCATCATGCCGACTCACCGTCTGCTTGACCGCGCCATCGAGGCTGCCAAGGGCAAGAACAAGGTTGGTACGACGGGTAAGGGCATTGGTCCGACCTACACCGATAAGGTGAGCCGTACTGGCTTGCGTGTTGGCGATATTCTCGAAAACTTCGAGGCTAAATACAATGCGCATAAGGCGTTGCACATGAAGCGTTTGGAGGAGTTAGGCTGGACCGACTTCGAGGGCTTCGATGAGGTCGAGAAGAAGTGGATGGAAGGCATTGAGTACCTGAAAAAGTTCCACATCGTCGACAGCGAGATTGAGGTCAACCATCTGCTGCGCGAGGGTAAGTCCATCCTCTGCGAGGGTGCACAGGGTACGATGCTCGACGTCGACTTCGGATCTTATCCTTTCGTCACCTCAAGCAATACCATTTGCGCCGGTGCATGCACCGGTCTCGGCATCGGTCCCAACAAGATTGGCAACGTCTTCGGTATCATGAAGGCTTATTGCACGAGGGTTGGTGCCGGTCCGTTCCCCACAGAGCTTTTCGATGAGACGGGTAAGACCATTCGCGACCTTGGTCATGAGTATGGTGCTGTCACCGGTCGTGAGCGCCGCTGTGGCTGGATTGACTTGGTACAGCTGCGCTACAGCATCATGGTCGACGGTGTGACCGAACTGATTATGATGAAGAGCGACGTGCTCGACAGCTTCGACACCATCAAAGCCTGCGTTGCTTATGAGCTGCCCGACGGAACCGTGACCCGCGACTTCCCTTACGAGATTGACAACGTGAAGCCCGTCTATAAGGAAATACCCGGATGGAAGACCGACATGACGAAGTTCACCTCTCCCGACCAGTTCCCGCAGCAGTTTAAGGATTATTTCCAATTCCTTGAGGATGAGCTGGAAACGCGCATTGGTATCATCTCCATCGGTCCTGACCGCGAGCAGACGATTGTGCTGTAATCTAATTTATGTATAACGACAAACAAGATAATGGGAAATAACAAACCGTCAATCCCCAAGGGCACCCGCGACTTCGGTCCCGAGGAGATGGCAAAGCGAAACTATATTTTCAATACCATCCGCGACGTGTATGCCCTCTATGGTTTCCAGCAGATTGAGACGCCGGCCATGGAGACACTGCACACGCTGCTGGGTAAGTACGGCGACGAGGGCGACAAGCTCCTGTTCAAGGTGCTCAACTCCGGCGACTACCTCAAAGGCATCAGCGATGAGGAACTGCAGAGCCGTGATACACTCCGCCTGCAGACGAAGTTGTGCGAGAAGGGCCTCAGGTATGACCTTACGGTGCCTTTCGCCCGCTATGTGGTCATGCACCGCGATGAACTGCAGTTGCCGTTCAAGCGTTACCAGATTCAGCCCGTATGGCGTGCCGACCGCCCGCAGAAAGGCCGCTACCGTGAGTTCTATCAGTGCGACGCCGATGTGGTGGGGTCCGACTCACTGCTAAATGAGGTTGAACTGATGCAGATTGTCGATACCGTATTCACGCGGTTCGGCGTGCGCATCTGCATCAAGATTAACAACCGCAAGATTCTCACCGGTATCGCCGAGGTCATCGGTGAGGCCGACAAGATAGTCGACATCACTGTGGCCATTGACAAACTCGACAAGATTGGCTTGGAGAAGGTCAACGAGGAACTGCGTGAGGATGGGCTTCCAGAGGAGGCTATCGACAAGCTGCAGCCCATCATCTCGCTGCAAGGCACCAACGACGAGAAGCTCGACACCATTGCTGAGGTGCTGAAGACCTCAGAGATTGGTCTGAAAGGTGTGGAGGAATGCCGCTATATCCTCAACATGCTGAAGCAGACGGGGCTGAACAATGAGATTGAGCTCGACCTTACGCTGGCCCGCGGCTTGAACTATTACACCGGCGCCATCTTCGAGGTGAAGGCCTTGGATACGCCGATGGGGAGTATCACTGGTGGTGGCCGCTACGACAATCTGACGGGCATCTTCGGTATGCCGGGCTTGTCGGGTGTAGGCATCAGCTTCGGCGCCGACCGCATCTACGACGTGCTCAATGCACTCGACCTTTATCCCAAGGAGGCTGTCAACGGCACCCAACTGCTGTTCATTAACTTCGGCGACAAGGAAACGGCTTATTGCATGCCGGTTGTGGCTAAAGCCCGCAAGGCAGGCATCCGCACCGAGATGTACCCTGATAAGGTGAAGATGAAGAAGCAGATGAACTATGCCAATGCCAAGCACATCGCGTTTGTGGCACTTGCCGGAGACGACGAGATTGCGCAGGGCAAGCTCACACTGAAGAACATGGTCACCGGCGAGCAACATCTGGTTTCGCCCGATGAACTTGTTGGTGAGGTGTTAAGGTAATGTTTACACTCTTTTATGCGAATATTTCATTAATATTACATTGATATTAAATCGATACGGGGGCTCGAATGCCCCCGTTTTTATTGAAGTATGGATAAAATGCAATTAACCATTGTATTTTTTCCAAATAAAGTTTGTGTATTCAACGGAAAGTGTTACCTTTGCACCGTATAAACAGGTTAACTAATGAAAGAATACGAACTCACAAAGACAAGATTGGCCAAGTGTGGCATCCGTCCTTCGACGCAGCGTTTAGCAATTATGCATTTTCTGCTTACCCATCGTACCCATCCTACGGTTGAGGATGTGTATCAGGGGGTGGTGCCGGATATTCCGACATTGAGCCGTACTACGGTTTACAACACGCTGAGAATGTTCTCAGAGCACCATGCAGCCCAGATGCTGACGATTGACGATCACCGCATTTGCTATGACGGCGACATCCGTCCTCATGTTCATTTCTATTGCCGCGAGTGTGGCCATGTTTATGATTTGTTTGACAAGCGTGCACCGCGTGTTAAGCAGCCTTCGCTCATGGGTGGTAATCTCGTCGACGAGGCCCAGCTCTATTACAAGGGCATCTGCAAGAACTGCTTGGAGAAGAAGCAGTCAGCCAAGACTGGTGACGATGAGGAAGCCGTCTAAGGTAAAATCATTCTATACTTAAACATTATAACATCATTTAAACACAAAAACATTATGAAGAAGAAGTTTATTTGTACCGTCTGCGGTTACATCTATGAAGGTGAGGAAGCACCAGCTAAGTGCCCCATCTGTGGCGCAGGCGCCAATAAGTTCCAGGAACTCACTGAGGATACTACACCCGAGTTTGCCGCTGAGCATAAGCTGGGCATCGCCTTCGAAGAGGGCGTACCTGCCGAACTGCTGAAGCACTGCCGCGACACCTTCAAGGGCGAGTGTGGTGAGGTTGGTATGTATCTCGCCATGGCTCGTCAGGCTGACCGCGAGGGCTATCCCGAGGTTGCACGTGCCTTCGAGCATTATGCCATGGAAGAGGCCGGTCATGCTGCCCGCTATGCTGAGTTCCTTGGCCAGTCCATCCTGCACGACACCAAGACCAATGTGGAGGTGCGTATGGCTGCTGAGAAGGCTGCTGCCGCTGAGAAGTTTGAGGCTGCCAAGATTGCCAAGGCTAACAACCTTGATGCACTTCACGACAGCATTCATGAGATGGCACGCGACGAGGCTCGCCACGCCGCCGGCTTCATGGGCATCTTCAAGCGCTATTTCCAGGATAAGTAATCCAATATAATCAAATGGGTCAGCCATCATGACTGACCATAAACATAAAAGCTGTGTTAAGCAATCAGAGCATTAACACAGCTTTTATTATATTCACCGCCATTGCTGACGGTGTCATCTAATTCATTGTCAGACGTCTTATTATTTGTAGTCGTACGTCGTTTTATTCGTAGTCGTCGATGACGCTGTTGGCGAAGTCCATCATCGGCTTGCCCGTTTTGAAGATGCGCGCCATGGCTTCCTTCCAGTTGTCTTTGCTGAAGAAGTCATTGTTCACCGCTGTCCATGCGCAGTAGTCCTTCATCTTCAGGTAGTCGGGGAATTCGTAATCTTTGGGGAAGTCCTTAGGCATCTTCTTCAGATGGGCGATGCCGAAGCCCTTCTCCGTCGTCGGAATGTCGCCTTCCCATAACGACGACTGTGGACGACCGAAGTATTTGATAAAGTCCTTGCTTTCCACGCATCGTCTCCATTCATCGATGTTGCCCATTATCTCATTGCGCATCGCCGTGAGGATGTTAGTCGGCAGCCAGTAATTGCCGATGGCCAGCATACAGTGGTCGGGTTGCAGGTGGATGTAGTAGCCGCCATGCAGCGCCTTCTTGCCGTGGGCAGCGATATAGGCACCGAAGTGGCGCTTATACGGCGATTTGTCGGGACTGAAGCGGGTATCGCGATAGAAACGGTAGCAACAGTCCTTCGGCGTCAGATGGGCTATGGTGCTGTCGAATTTAGCGATCGTGCTGATGGCTTCGGCCACACCCGATTCAAACTCGGCCTTGGCAGCCTCGTATTCGTCCTTGTGTTGGTGGAACCATTCGCGGTTGTTGTTGGCGGCAACCGCCTTGAGGAAATTGAGTATAAGTGTCGTATTCATTTTTGCAGTTTACTTCCTTCCATCAACTTAGGGCATATCTTCGTAAATGGACAGTCATCGCACTGAGGGCGTGAACTCTTACAGACGTAGCGGCCGTGAAGCAACAGCCAGTGGTGGGCACGCGGAATGTCGTCCTCACTGATGTGCTTCGTCAGATACTCCTCTACCTTGAACGGCGTGTTGGCCGTCTTCGGCACGAGGCCGAGACGGTGGGCCACACGGTAGACGTGGGTATCGACGGCCATCGCTGCTTTGCCAAACCATACGGCCTGCAACACGTTGGCTGTCTTCCGACCCACGCCGGGGAGCATGGTGAGTTCCTTCACGTTGTCGGGTACCACGCCGCCAAACTCATTGACGAGCATCCTCGCCATATCGACCAGATGACGGGCCTTGGCGTTGGGATAGCTCACGCTGTGGATGAACTCGAGGATATCCTCGGGTTCAGCCTGCGCCATGAGCTGTGGGGTGGGGTAGCGCTCAAAGAGCGGAGGCGTCACTTCATTGATGCGCTTGTCGGTGCATTGCGCCGAGAGCAGGGTCGCCACAAGCAGTTGGAATGCAGAGCCAAACTGCAGCTCGGTGCCGACGTTTGTCGCTGTCCGCCTGAAGTAGTCGATGACGAATTCGTAACGTTGTTCGCGCGTCATGGGTACTTTGAGTTTATCAGTTGATGAGCTTACAGCAGTTGAGTTTATCAGTTGATGAGTAGTGATCAGCCGATGAGCTCGTAGCTACGCTTGAGGAACTTATCGAGCGCCTCGCCCTTCAGCAAACCGTTCTGCAGCAGGGCCAGGTCGATGAGCTCATGCACAATCTTGTTGCCGGCGGCATAGTCGCTCAGCAACTTGTTCTTCTTGTCGCGCTCGTCGTTGATGACCTTTTCGGTATTCTGCAGGTCGTCTTTCTCCTCTTTGCTGATCTCCTCAGGCTTCTTGTTGGCCTGACTCTGATGGAGCGCGGCGAGGCGGGCCTCCTGACCCTTCAGGTCGCTGACGATGGGCTTCAGACGCTCACCGACACTCTTCTTCGTATCGTCGAGCACCTGTTTGATCAACTTATGGTCGGTATTCAGCACCACCATGAACGAGTCGGGCATCTGGGTGTAGAAGCTCATGCCGGGCTGGAACTGACTGTTTTCCTTCATACGGCGCATATACTCGCTCTGCGTGATGACCAACGGACTGTTGTCTACGCCCATAGCCTCGGCCTCGACGGCATAGTTGGCTTTCTGCCCAGTCGGCATCTGTGAGCGGAACACCTCGGTCAGACAGTCGCTGTCGTCCTTGTCAAGCGTCTCCTTCTTCTGGTCGTCTTTCACAATCAGACGGTCGATGATGTCGGCGTCGACGCGCGAGAAGCGGCTCTTCTCAAACTTCTCCTCGAGCATGTTCACCATGAGCGTGTCGAGTTGTCCGTCGAGCAGCAGCACGCTGTAGCCCTTGTCCTCAGCGGCTTTGATGAAGCTGTATTGTTCGTCCTTGTTCTGGGCATAGAGGTAGATCAGATTGCCGCTCTTGTCGGTCTGGTTGTCTTTGATGAGCGTCTTATACTCCTCGAAGGTGAAGTATTTACCCTCGACATCCTTGAACAGGGCGAAGTCCTTGGCGCGGTCGTAGAAGTCGGGCTGCGAGAGCATACCGTAGTTGATGAACAGCTTCAGGTTATCCCACTTCTGCTCATAGTCCTTGCGGTCGTCCTTGAAGGTCTGCTGCAGGCGGTCGGCCACCTTCTTCGTGATGTAGGTGGAGATTTTCTTCACGTTGGCATCACTCTGCAGATAAGACCGGCTCACGTTAAGCGGAATGTCGGGTGAGTCGATGACGCCGTGCAACAGCGTGAGGAAGTCGGGCACGATGCCCTCGACTTGATCGGTGACAAACACCTGATTGCAGTACAGCTGTATCTTGTTGCGCTGCAGGTCGATGTTGCTGTTGACGCGCGGGAAATACAGAATACCAGTCAGATGGAAGGGATAATCGACGTTGAGGTGAATCCAGAACAGCGGCTCATCCTGCATTGGATAAAGCTCGCGGTAGAACTTCTTGTAGTCCTCATCCTTCAAGGTCGAAGGCGTCTTGGTCCACAGCGGCTCAATATTGTTGATGATATTGTCCTCATTGGTCTCCACCTGCTTGCCGTCTTTCCATTCGGTCTTCTTGCCGAAGGCAATGGGCACGGGCATGAACTTGCAGTATTTGTTGAGCAGACGCTCAATCTCGTTATGCTCCAGGTATTCCTTGCAGTCGTCGGCAATGTGGAGGATGATGTCCGATCCACGGTCTTCCTTCTCAGCGTCGTCAATGGTGAAGGCCGGTGAACCGTCGCAGGTCCACTTCACAGCCTGAGCACCGTCCTTATAGCTCTTGGTGACAATCTCCACCTTGTCGGCCACCATGAAGGCCGAGTAGAATCCGAGTCCGAAGTGGCCGATGATGGCGTTGGCCTCGTCCTTGTATTTCGAAAGGAAGTCGGTTACGCCTGAGAAGGCTATCTGGTTGATGTATTTGTCAATCTCGTCGGCCGTCATGCCGATGCCGCGGTCGCTGATGGTAAGGGTCTTGGCGTCCTTGTCGAGCTTCACGCGCACCGTCAGGTCGCCCATATCACCCTTGAAGTCGCCTTTCTGGGCCAGCGTCTTCAACTTCTGTGTTGCATCGATGGCATTGGAAACCATCTCGCGCAGGAAAATCTCATGATCTGAATAGAGAAACTTTTTGATGACGGGGAATATGTTCTCAGTTGTAACCCCGATATTACCTTGCTTCATTTGCTACGAAATATGATATTTTACTTTGTACTTAAAAATTACAATAATTGTGCCAACCTTCCCTGCATGAAGGCAGAAAAGGAAAAAATCGGGGTCAAATTAAAGATTTACTGAAATATTGACAGCATGGGACGGAATATTGATTAATTTTGTGATAGATTCATTTCAATAGGTTAAGGTTAGTTTTTACAAGGTTAAAAGAGAGCCTCGCTCTGAGTAGTGATACTGGGGAGCGAGGCTATTTTTTGTATGTAATCAGTTCTGTTTTACACCGACGATGCCGGTCACCTTGTCGTCAAGATAGAAGGTCGTTTGCTGTGTGTCCTTCTCATTGACCGCGTATTTCAGCGTGATGCGGAGCAGTTTGTTGGTGGCGTTGGTGTAAGCCGGCTGTTGTTTGACCAGCTTATCGGCCACAGCACGCTGACGCATGGCGCTGAGTGTGGAGTCGTTGATGCGGAAGGTGGAGTCGAGTGCCGACCACGTCACAACGTCGTAGTCGGCCACCGCCATGTCATTCTTCATGAAGTCCTTTACCAAGCCCTTAGCACGCTGGTCGTTACCGCAAGCGGCCAGCAGCGTCAGGGCTATAATAAATAAGGTGGAAGGAATGAGTCGTTTCATCATTTTTTCCTTATTGCTTTGCAGGGATATGCTTCAGAATCTCGAGCAGATGATCCCACACCTTCTCAACTGAGGGGATATAGAGTCCCTCGTCCGGCGTATGGACGTGCTGCAGTGTCGGACCGAAGCTCACCATGTCGAGGTTAGGATATTTCTCAGAGAAGAGGCCGCATTCCAGTCCGGCGTGGATGCCGCGCACCACGGGATCCTTGCCAAAGAGCTTGCGGTAGGCCTCAATCGTGATTTGCTGCAGTTTCGAGTTGTGTTTCGGCTGCCATGCAGGGTAGCCGTCGGTCTGCTCCACGCTGGCGCCGGCCAGCACGAAGGCAGCCTTCACCGTGTTGCACATGTTGTCGAGGTTGCTCATCACGTTGGAGCGCTGACTGCTGACGACAACCAGTTCATTGTCAGAACTCTGTACGCTGGCCACATTGCTTGAGGTCTCCACCATCCAAGCGAGAATCTCATCCTGACACATTGTCAGCACGCCATTGTCCACGGCCTGCAGCGCGTAGATAATGTTGCGGGAAGCATTGGCGGGGATGACGGCCAGCTCGTCGGCGCTGGCCAGATTCCAAACCATGCTCGTATCGGTGACGTGGAACTCCTCTTCCACAGCGGCGGCAAACTGATTCCAGTCGGCCTTCACCTCTTCTTTCTTGTCGTTGGGAATGGCGAAGATAGCCTTGCCGTCGCGGGGAATGGCGTTGTGCATCTTGCCGCTGTTCCATTGCGCCAGGTAGAGCGGCATCTTCTGCATCTCGTTGAACAGGAAGCGGGCCATAATCTTGATGGCGTTGGCGCGCTTCTTCTCGATGTCATCGCCAGAGTGACCGCCCTTAAGTCCTTTCAACGAGGCCTCGAGGAAGAAGAATCCCTTGGGCGCATCCTCGCGCACAAACTTAAAGGTGGCGATGGTGCTGCGGCCGCCGGCGCACGAGATGAAGATCTGACCTTCCTCCTCCGAGTCGAGGTTGATGAGGTAGTCGCCGGTCATAAATCCGGCTTTCATGCCGAGAGCACCCGTGAGCTGCGTCTCCTCGTCGCGGGTGAACACGCACTCCAGTGGTCCATGCTCAATGTCGTCGGAGTCGAGGATGGCGAGCTCAATGGCGTCGCCAATACCGTCGTCGGCGCCGAGTGTGGTGCCTTTGGCGTGCATCCAGTCGCCGTCGACATAGGTCTGGATGGCGTCTTTGCTGAAGTCAAAATCCACATCCACCAGTTTGTCGCACACCATATCCATGTGGCTTTGCAGTATGGTGGTAGCCCTGTTCTCGTAGCCTTTCGTGGCGGGCTTGCGTATGATGACGTTACCCGTTTCGTCGACAACGGTTTCCAATCCATGCTTCTCACCGAAGTCTTTCAGATAAGCGATCATCTTCTCCTCGTGCTTCGAGGGGCGGGGAATCTTGTTGATGTTAGCGAACTGCTCGAAAACGCGAGCTGGTTTCAATTCTGCCATAATATGTTTATTTTTTAAAATGTTTTTGATAATTCTTTTGCGCTTTGGCGTTTTTGCACTATCTTTGCAATCAGTATTCGCATAAAAGCAATGCAAATTTAGCAAAAATGGTAGAGACTTTACTCCTTAGCGTGTTAATAATTGCTATTGCGGTGGTTTTACTGTCGGTGAAGGTCCTTCTGAAGAAGGGTGGACGCTTCTCCTCGATGCATATCCACGACAGCAAGGCCATGCAGGAGCGTGGCATCCATTGCGTCATTGACCAGGACCGGGAGGCGCGCGAGGCTGACCGAGCCTGTTGATGGTAGATAATGTATAAAAACAAAATATTGAAATGAAGACAAAAATTATTCTCAGTGCGGCTCTTGTGGCTGCAACGATGGGTTTCAGTTCTTGCGACAAGAGCAGCCCGAAGATGGATGAAAAAACGACGGAGCAGGCTCCTGCTGCCGGCAACAAGATTGCCTACGTGGAGGTTGACTCTCTGATGACACAGTATAATTTCTGCAAGGATTATACAAAGATTCTCGAAACCAAGGGCAACAACATCCAGAAGACGCTCGCCAGCAAGCAGCAGGCACTGCAGGCCGCTGCCGCCAACTTCCAGCAGAAGGTGCAGCAGAATGCCTATACGCGTGAGCAGGCCGAGGCTATCCAGGCCGGACTGCAGAAGCAGAGCAACGACCTTCAGGCTCTCAACCAGCGTCTGAGCGCTGAGTTCCAGACGGAGACTGAGAAATACAACAAGGCGCTGCACGATTCGCTTCAGCATTATCTCGCTGTCTACAACAAGGACAAGAGGTACGGTTTGATCTTTGCCAAGCAGGGCGACAACTTGCTTTATGCTGACAAGGCTTACGACATCACCAACGATATCGTGGCTGGTCTGAACAAGGCTTACAAAGGCACGAAAGCCGCTGCGAAGAAGTAATTGAGGCGGCAAAAGCCTTCGCTCTTGACCATAAGATGACAAAATAAAGGGCACCAAGCTGAAAAAGTTAAGAAAAAGTTTGGTGTTTCCCTTTTTTCGCAGTAACTTTGCAACCGCTTACGAAAAAGGACGGCTCCGTAGCTCAACTGAATAGAGCATCTGACTACGGATCAGAAGGTTCCGGGTTTGAATCCCAGCGGAGTCACTTTTTTTAAGGCGAGCATAATGAAAAATGGGGCTCCGTAGCTCAACTGAATAGAGCATCTGACTACGGATCAGAAGGTTCCGGGTTTGAATCCCAGCGGAGTCACTTTTAAAGAGGCACATAACTTCGGTTGTGTGCCTCTTTTCTATTCCATCCGACATTACCGCAACATTACCGCAAACATTACCGCAAAAGACAGAATACCGTCATCGGAAGACATAGTAAACAAGACAGAGCGGCATTGTAAAATAAGACAGAGTAACATAGTAAACAAGCCGGAGTAATGTTGAAAATAAGACATAGTAACATAGTAAACAAGACAGAGTAACTACTCAGTCTTTTAGTAAGGGATGCAAAATGAGTCCGTTAAATATATATAAAGGTGATTTTGCCTTGAATCAGTAACTGTGAGAATTGCGTGAGTTTGTCGTTTGTGCTTACCCCGCTTCTC